>Ga0105239_10002312_pt1 | contig 24342 bp, 32 predicted proteins | sample KBSC44metaG_FD_92761 | JGI IMG/M metagenome (GOLD analysis project Ga0105239, IMG submission 92761) | Corn rhizosphere microbial communities from Kellogg Biological Station, Michigan, USA - KBS C4-4 metaG | ecosystem: Host-associated > Plants > Roots > Rhizosphere > Soil | place: Michigan, USA...
AAAACCCCCGGTGGGATTTTGTATTATCTCAAACCCCGAGTGTCGAATTGGTAAGAGACTCACACGCTCTAACAGTTGAGGCAAACTCGAGAGTTACCAGGATTTTCAGACGATTTTCGGGACACAGCCGGTTGCGCCGTACTGAACCATCTCCCTTGAACGAGGCCCTGTTAGATTGTTGGGAGAATTCATGGAATTGTAATTAATAAACTAGTGATTTGTGGTGAGAAATCAAGTGATTAGGGTTGCAGTGAAGCCCCGGGGAGTGATGCGCAGGGCCCCTGAGGTTGCGAGGTTGAGAGCAAGTTTTGAAAAAGTCATGAACGGGACATCTGTGCACATGCCGCCATAAACAAAAGCTACTCGCAGTTCAAAGCTTACGTATCGCATTCCTGGGACTGACCAACCCAACAACCGGGGCACCCACAGTGGCATTCCACATCCAGATTTGAATTGCTTACCTGCTTGGCAGAAAGATGCTTGATAAACGAGTTTCTTCCTTATTTTCTTGTCATTTCCATCATCTATCTAAATCAGGTTGCATCTGATAATACCACGAATTTGCAATGTATCACAAGGCTTTCACCAGTGCGGTCATAGTCTCAGGTCTAGCCCTAGTCTGCGCCCAAGACCTGGCGGCTCTTCCAGCGTGTGCTGTAAGTATTTCTCTCCAACTACTTAATCTTGTGCTGTTCTGACAACGATTGAAGCGAGATGCCATTACTCAAGCCCTAGGCTCGACTGGATGTGCTCTATCAGACACTGCTTGTATCTGTGCCTCCCCAGCATGGGCCAGCTTTGGTGCCAGCCTTGTCTCGGTCTGCAGCCCCGAGGATGTGAATGGTTGGTTTATCCCAGGAATCTTTTCAAACGACAACTGACATCTAGCCACAGCCGCCATAACAAATGGACAATCAATCTGTGGTCCAGCCAACAATCCCGGCGGTAGCAGTAGTCCACCTCCTGGAGAGCCGACACCAGACCCCTATCCAACAGGAGAAGATGGGTCACTCACTGTGTCAACCACCACTGTACCTGGAACTGTGACTTCTACCACTGTCCTTACGGATGCCACTCTGCCAGCCGATACTTCAGCAATTACATCCATCTCGACTATCCCCTCCAACGATACCCACACCGGACCTCTCACTACAACCGGTACCATCACCCTCCACCCCAGTACTGGCACACCAACAGGGAGTGGAAATCCATGGCAATCAACTTTCAATGGCATGGGTGCGACTGACAAGGCACGCGGACTCTTTGCTGGCGCGGTGGGCGTTGTCGGTGCAATTGCCTTGCTCTAGGCATTCGCAACTTAATAGCTGAGCGATAGATGGGGTATTTTGGGATATTATCCTTCTCAGATAGGCGTATCGTTTATGTTTTTCTGTGAAATGCACGTCACAGATCAATTTGCATTGCGATTACTAGGTAGGCATTAAGCAGGGAACATTTCTAGATAACTGATTGAATTTAATACTCATGGTGCGAAAGAAATCTCGCTGCTCAGAGCCAAGGTTGGTTTGAATATAAAGTCCACCACTTGGGCACGACGAGGGCTGGCTGATTGTGCGATTCCACGAAGGCCACGGAGTATTTGCAGGACCAAATGAATGCCTCATGGCTATGGTCCAAAGGGCCCACCTGGGAGCTTCTGAAGATCTGGATCAACACGAAGCCGTTCGCCCCTTGACATCCCTGCACTCATGGGTCCACCATTATCATGGCGTGTCTCAAAATATGCTCGAGGATTGAGTCTGTACCGTTTCACCTCTTCTTGCTGCTCAGCCGCCATTTGCAATAAGTGCTCCTTGTTCTTGAAAAGCTTCTCTCTTTGCTGTATCAAAACCTCTTCTTGCTCGCGTTTAATGTACCTTCGGTTCTTTTCAATCTCTCTGGCGGTAATGAAGACCTTCATAGCCATGTGCGGCTTCCTGGACACTCTAAGATCTTCCCAAAGAAGATCGATGGTTTCGCGGCCGACTCTGCAGATCCTCGCCAGAATTCGACTTTCTGCAACATTGAGTTTGGATTTCCTCTCGAAGATACCGCGAAGGAAAATCCTTGTCTCTGGTGTCAAGCCAAGATAATTGTGTGTCCTCTGTTCAAAGATGGAGGAGAAGTGTGTCTGGACTTGCGATTCGATGCCAACTCTCAACACAGGGGAAGGTCCGTATTTGCATATGTGGTGGAAGAGACGTACACGGCATTCGTGATCAATAATACTCAAGATCTGATTGATTTTGGGTAGCAATCCCCGAGGCCATTGAAGTCCTACAGGCCAGCTCAATTTGGTTCCCACCGGATCCCATGGGAGTGTAGTCACATATGAGATCGATTCCGGATCTATGATTCGCAAAGGATGCAGGCCTTGTGCTCCACCAGGAGTAATACCGCTGTTCAACGGCCCAGGATGCTCATATTTGTCGTCGCTTGAGGTGTAGTTATGCCTGAAGGCTTTCCCGTGGTGGGCAGGTTCTCCAACGCGAGACATTCGGGTGTCTTTGAGCTGTTGTTCCGGCGCAGGTTTGAAGACTAATTTCCCCTTCGGACGAACCACATCTTTGTCACCCGCGTTGAGAAACTTCTCTACACTTCTTTCTAGGCGAACCATTGAACCGATGAGTTTGTATTCTTTGAACAAGGCCCTCACCTCTACCGTGAGGCTGATTTGTGTGATTCGTAGTTCCTGTGCAAGAATTTCTTCGGCCTTTAGCGTAAGGCAGTTCAACCTTGCACCCAAGTCTTCGAGGCGTTGTTCTTTCAAATCAACGGGCGTGGATGGAGGGCGAGCACTTGAGGTTATGTGCAGTGCGCTGTGAGCCAATGTTGGGCCGTCCGGGAACAGAGGATCTGCACCCGGATCAACGAAGGAAACCATGGTCGTGAGATCGATTTGGCACAAAAGAATGTGGTGTTGTGTTGAGAGTCATCGACTCTGCTCTGCGTGAGCACAGTGGTAGAGTCTGAGAGCCCTGGCGACGAGGCAGCTCACGCTGTGCAGTATTAGCTAAAGGCCTGTGGAATTCGAAAGTACACAAGACGTGATGGCGTCCAAAGATCTCACGTAAATCGTGAGGATGAGAAGCCATGTACGGCAGTGAGGAAAAGATGGCGGGATTATGGCGGAGGCAGTGTGTTGAGTCAATAGTCGCCTATGCAGTGACAGGTGATAATGACAATTAAGAACAATACTAACATTTGATTGACAACAATAGACTGATACTGCTAATTCACAGTTTAGCCATATTCATACTTCACCGTAATCAGCCGCAAGTTAATATACTTAGTTATAACGCGATATAATACCACGATGATATTTGGATAGGGGTTTCCCCATCACGTGTGAGTACTTTCCTCTTCCGTAGCAGATTGCCAGTGTATGTACTAATAATTGCAGGGGCGAGAGGATCGGTAGACTGTATCCACTTCTATCTTGTCCTTTCATTGCCTTTCTTCAACGCGAAGGCTGGTAATTCGCGATACTATTATATCTCCCTGTGAAAGGCGTCCGTCAGGGCCAGACTTGGATGTCATCTCACGGCTAGTGACGCGTCCAACTACCTAGGTAGAGTGACAATGAGGTTGGCTCAACCACAAGAAGATGCATATCACTTGAAAATCAATAATATCTATCCTTACCACGTCAGCAATCTTACCTACTGCATGTTATTTTCATCCAAAGGTCAGCATCCCGCCCTGATATTGTAACATTTCTGTCAGAAACCCTGAATCGGTTTATGTGAGTCGGCCTTAGATCGGCATCTCGTGCCATGCTCCCTGTAAGTCGCATTGAGATGCCATCCGTAAGAGGCAACGAGGAGCACACGTGCTGCACCACAGTATCTCGTGAATCCGGGTCATGCGCACGCGGTTTCTGCGTTTGGTGGTCGCTTGCCTCAATGGGCGCAGTCGAACGGAGCGATCGTGCGGTTCCCATGGGCCTATCATAGCCAAACCCTGACACCTGCATCAAGTCATTAGTTGCGCTCCACGCCATGGAGGTGGAATATTTTCTACGTTCAGGAAACTTGACGGTGTCCTTGAACGCTAACTGGAGGGCCAGGTGATATTGTTGCCCCAACATGGATCACATTTCGAGTTTGTGAGGTTGTGCGATAGAGGTCATCTTGCCTCGTGTCACTCCCTTGGCTCAGACCACAATGCATGCCCTGGGATGTTCCAGTCATATCTATGATATCCCGAAAGAATGAACATAAGAAACCCCACCGACCAGCCAACGGGCCACAAGTTTGTCTCTGGGCATTTACTATTTGTTGACAATCTCAATCCTGCATCTGTCAGGTGGCATAGTTGTACCTAAGTCTCTGACTCCGGCCTGGATGAGATGTGGACGACTTCTTCGCTCTTCACAACGGAGTTGTCTTTGGCGACTGTTTGTTCGGCGAAAGTACCGACGAAACGATGTTTTGTGCAGGTACCGAAGAGGGGCTGTCTTGATATCCACAAAATGAGATCTCAGGCATATCAGATCGTGGGGCACCCGCAATCAATGCCCTCTCGATTCATGGTACTTAATCCTTGGTGCAGAGGCGTTGGGCACGGCAGGGGAATTGAGATGAAGGTCGCTTATCCCACTGCCTTGGCACGGCTATGACATGGCCAGCGGGTATAATAATATAACCGCTTATGTGTGCCGACAGCTGGCTGCTAGCCAAAGCGCCCAATAGTTATTCGAGTTTTGGCAATCCCCTTTTCAACTCTTACATAGTTAACTTACTCAAACTGGTAGGCGTGAGGGAACAGCGCCATCAAAACCTCAACGATACCCCGACTCCATATGTTTTTTGGAGATGGCTTCCCCGAGCCAATGCTTGGCCCTGAATCCTTTTGGTTTGGCTTGACACTTTTCAAGAACCAAGTGGCTTCTATTAAGGCGATCTACATTGAGCTTGTACACCTTGGACATCAGGTATCAGGTTGCCGGTGGCGGGGCTTGCTTGGCAATGATATTTGTTGATGAACGCCTTCATCCTACTCCATGCCCCGGAATCCCTCCACTATGGGGCTCCTTGGCTTTGAGGAGATGTGGATAGGAGCTGTGAAAGGCATGGCGGTGTGGCTTGCGGTCTAAATGGCCATTACAATGCTCCTTTCAAATAGAGACACGTTCACACCCTCCTACACCAGGCACAAGGGAATCAAAGAAGCCCTTTCTTGCAACGAGACTCAATAGCCTTGGAATCTGTTCGAAGGGCCGACGAGATCCTCAATGGCCACAGCATCCTCCAGCCCAAGGAGGGCGCGAGAAACAGCCGTCATAGCCAACTGGAAATGTATTCTGATCTGCTTTGCTATGTCTCTAGCTAATTGTCAGTATGGCTATGACACGGCAACAGTTGCAGGGTTTCAGGTGAGCCGGCTGGATGACGAGGACTACGATGTCCTAGATTGTTAGTTATGGCAAACGACTGATCACCCGTCTCAGGCCATGGTAGGGTTCCTCAAAGTGTACGGCTACGAAGATCCCAAGTCCAAGATCGGATGGAACATCCAGACTGTTCCGCAGCAACTCATCAGTTCCTTCCTCCAAATCGGCACCATCATCGGCGTGTTGCTGACTCACTTCTTTGCCCGCTACTATGGACGCAAGCCCGCGATTTGGGCCGCCTCACTTGTATCCTTTGTTGCGGCAGGACTTCAAGTTGGCACGGAGAACTTGATTGGACTCTACTTTGGTCGTCTGCTAATCGGTGCATCAAATGGCTTCTTCATTACTTTTGCCAACATCTACACTGCTGAAGTCAGCCCCTCTCACCTCCGTGGTGCCATTGTGTCTTTCTTTGGAATTTGGGTCAGCATAGGTACGTCACTCAAGCCTGTGACCATCGTCAAATATTGACCATGTATCGTAGGAAGCATGATGGGCGCCATAGCGAACCAATTTTCCAAATCATATGACAGCAAGCTCTGCTACCAAATTCCGTTGGCGAGCCTCTTCGCCATCCCCGCCGGTCTGAGTATCCTGATGTTCTTCATCCCAGAGTCCCCCAGATGGTTGCTGGTTCACGGGAGATCAGAAGATGCTCACCGCGCTCTGGCGATTCTACGAGGAAACTCTTTCAGGGAAAACCCAGCCCTCTTGGAGGAGGAGTTCATCGAGATGAAGAGCGGCATCGAGCGAGAGAAAGAGTTGGCCACCGCCTCATCCTTCCTCGACATGTTCAAAGGCAGTGATCTACGGAGAACCCTTCTCTGCTGGGCCGTTGTCTTGTCACATTCATCTTCCGGTATTTCACTTATTGTAGCTTACGGGGTAAGTAACAATCTTGTGGGGGAAACCCCATACCAATCTTCACGAAAGTTCCTGGAAACTGATCACCTATCATATCCACAGACGTTCTTCTTCCAAATGGCAGGCGTCGAGAACCCATTCGTAGCCACCATCCTGAAATCTTTCATGGGCCTTGTCGGCGTCGCGATCGGCATTTACCTGTCCTACAAGAAACTCGGAAGACGATCGATGATGCTCATTGGCCACTCGACTTCGGCTGTATTCATGGCTGGAATGGGTATTGCACAGTCCATTGCACCGGGCACCAAACAAGCTGGCCAGGCCATCGTGGGCTGTGCGCTCTGCTACCATTTCTTCTACAACGGTTTCTCCGGCGCTCAGAGCTATCCAGTCGCAAACGAGGTGGTGAGCTCGAGATTGCGAGTCATTTCCGTCGGAACTGCCACGGCGGTGAACATGGTCTTCGCCTGTGAGTTCTCTCGCACCCGCTCTCGCTCTCCTCCAAGGACAAACTCCATGACTGACACTGCACCCCTACAGGGCTGACCGCATTCACGATGCCATACTTCATCAACAGAACCGAGCTGAACTGGGGCGCAAAGATCGGCTACGTATGGGCAGGCTCCAACGCCGTCACCTTCAGTAAGCCCCTGGGCCCTCTCAATCTCCCCCCACCCCCTCTTTCTTTCTTCCTTAAATTCGCGGCTAACACACAAATAGTCTTCCTGTACTTCTTCCTCCCGGAGATGCGCAACCGCACACTCGAAGAAATCGACGAGCTCTTCCAGGAGCGCGTCCCAACCCGCCAGTTCCCCAAGTATCAGTGCGTGTCGACCGAACGAGCACGCGAGCAGGTGATCCAGAACGTCAAAATGCAAGAAGAAGAGGCCGGCATGGCTCACGAGGAGAAGACACTCGAGGTCGAGCATCGTGAGCTCAAAGGGTAGTCGCCCATCTACACACACACACACACACACACACACACACACACACACAGGAAGATTGGCAGGAAGGAAATGAATGCGTTAGAGGGATGGGGGTGACCAAAGACCAAACTGTCGGCGGCGAGCATTTTTGGTTTTCGTATCAGGGATTCCAGGGGGGGGGATTGCAGCAGGACTCAGCGGCAATCTCTGTCTGTCTCTCTTTCCAAAAAGAGCATTGATTTATCTAAACTGAAATCCCCAGACAATATCTATCCTCGAAATTTGAATGGAGTTCTGCCGAGCGCTCCGTGGGGAGCGCGCGCCCACCTAGTTAACCAGGTTCACGATATACTATTCCAGCCCCCCGCCCCCCCCTTTCACAAAAGTACAAATCTCATCATCTTGTCCGAGTCTCGAGAATCTACCCCAGCATTGGGCGCTGGCCTGCGGCGTCTGCCGCCTACCACCTTCCACCTGCCCGACACCCATCCCCTGACTATCCTCCAACCTACAACGCAGCTGAGTCAGCTAACTAACCAGTAGACGGCGCATTCAGGTACGAGTAATTTTGCGGACGCAATGAAAAAATGGAGTAAAAGGACGAGCAAACTGCGACTCTGGGGGGCCCCTATGTATGTGCCAATTTGAGAAAAGGGTGTGAAAAGGGGGGAGGAGGTTCTATACGTAGGCCCTCCTGAAAAGACTGCATTATGCGGACGCCCCTGTAGGCTCGACTGCGTTGGTGCGGAGGAATATCTACACGTGTGCCGCCGAGTACCCCACCCAACCCGGCCAAAGCAAAGAATGCTATCAAGAGTCTGGCTCTGTCTGTACCTCCGCCTCGACCTTGCCTTGCCTTCCAATGTCCCCATGACTATGCCTTTGCTCATGCGGGCGCGTCTTCCTTTTGTTCGTTCCTCGTGTGAGTCCTCCTTTGATACCATCGGCTCTCTCGTTACCCGACGCCCAATCAACCCCCTATAATGAATTGCTACGCCAGGTATTTCAGCCTGACAACTAATTTATCCATTACCATCATCAATATATACCTTTCCGTCCCGTCGTCATCAACCACGTTCGATAAAATAAACCATCAAGCAGCGAACCCTCTCCTCCCACTGTTGAGCCCATTGTATCCCGTGTATTCTCCATCGCGAGTGCTAGATGCGTGCAAGATTCCACAGACGAAAATGGAAAGGGGAAAAAAGCTATCCTAAATCGATGTATAAGTCCGCGCGCTGGCACTGGTGAGCCAATGCCCCTGACTTTGAGGCGCGCATGGGTTTCGTTTCCAATTGAGAGTATTCGTTCCACCAGATATGTATGCCTCTTGGAAGTGCGCACAAACCAATGTATTTCCACTCGAGAAAAATATGTTAGAGCCGTCTTACTCCGGAGGTTGGCTCCGCTGACGCCGCGACAGATGCCTGTCTGGCTTTCCTTTCCGCATACCATAAGCAACCTAAGGTGGGAGGTTGTGAGGTAATAGGCAGCGGGGCAAGCTAGAACGATGAAAGTAATGACCACATCGACCTTCGCTCTTCTACCATAGCTCCACCAGGGAATGAAATTGATGGTCAGTCAAAGAGGAGCGGTGAATAGCAGAAGGGAGGGTCAAAGTAGAAGGAAAGGATGAAGAAAGAGACGCCTGTGGGGATAAGACTCCCACCTAGCAGCCCTTTCCCTTATCCCATCAACGTAAAGCATCCAAAGAAACCAAAGAACATCACCGCCACATCAAAACTTCTCACTCGTGACCGCCCTTGACACATTGACCAACAACCAAGCAATAAAATGAACAAACTTTGTGAGAAACCACACGAAGAGCCTGAGAGCCAGGACCAGGCCGCCGAGGGCCGATCTCGTCACAGCAGGTAACTCTTGGCCCTTTCGGTCACCGGACTGATAGTGGCCGAGCTTCTCCAGGTCAAACTCAGTCATCATGACTTTCTTGGGTTTCTTGGGTTTCTTGTTCTTTTTCTTACGCGACGACGTTGATGCATCAGCAGCGGCTGTGGTCTTTTCGAAATCCTCGAGGCTTGTCGCTCCGCCGTCCTCAACATCTGAGTCGTTGAGGGGTTGTTTGAAACGTCCAAACCACCCTCGGGTTTTGCCTTTCCCGTCCTGGGAATACCCGCCGCCTCGAACGTCCCGTTCATGGTTTTGGCGCATCAGCTTAGCTTCTTCTTCGGCTTCTTGACGCTCGGCGATGGTAGCGTAGAACACACTTCCTGAGTAGCTTCTCACACTGCCAGGTCGGTTGGCGGCTCGTCCAGTCCGAGAGCCGTGGATAGATGAAAAGTGTGAATTATTGCCTAACCTGCTGGGCGGGGCTGGTCGTGGCTTCCAGATCTCCATGCCACCAAGTGTCGGGTTGGTTGTCGAATCCCCGATCGCTACTGCAAGCATGGCAGTGACGATGCAGTCGATGCTGAATAGTGAAGGCATCAATTCTAGTATTGTGTTGGCATCTAGGTGGAGGATTTCGGTCGTCAGGTCGAGTGAGGCGAGAACTGAGTTGTCTGTCGAAGCATCGGTCTGGGGAATGGTAGATAGCCGACGAATTCCCGCGCCAGCTGATGCCTGAGGAGATGAAATCCCCCCAGTTCGGCTTGATGCATTAGGGTCCGTCACAGATATACACGGTAGAGGCCCCTCAGTGTTGACGGTGATAAGGAGGACCGGCTTGCCTGTCATGGACCGGATGGTCCCGGGAGAGGTTGGGACAGGAGACTTCAAGGCAAAGTCTTCTGCCATCGAACCACGGCCAATAGCGGGATGTTCTAGCTCGTAGTTCCCTGTCCTGGCGTTGAACCGTAGATGACAGGCTTCCTGCCTCGCTGCCCTGCGGACAGCTTTGGCTTCGATGTCATCTCGGTCCGTTGGGGCTAGATTATGTTCCTTTGCCAGGGCTGCGGATTGATTTATCGCGAGTGCTGCCGCAAGCTTCGGAAAGATAAATGCCACAAGCCCGTCGTTTGGTGGAAGCCTGCGATCCGCAGGCTCTATAGGGCAAAGGACGATGTCGTGAGTTGAGGATGCTTTGCGAGGCGATGTTTTTGAGACGGCGATCTCGTTGGTGTCGTATGTTTGAAGGGTATAAAATGGTAGTGATGGATGGGCACCGAAGACAAAGGTGGCTTCGTCGATTCTAAAAAGATATTAAAAACTAAAATCTTGGCGAGAAACAATAGTTTTCGTTCAGTCGACTTACCGAGCCATTTCAAGATCAAACGCTCTGAGCCTGCTATCTGGTTCTGTACCATGGGAGGCCAACCACAGCTTTTCCAATTCACGGTGTGTCGATATCATAGGCATTCCATTCATACTTGCGGTATCGGTGGGGAAATTAAGTATACTCGGAGATCCACTCCTCAGACCGGGTGCAACGAACGGTATGGAGAGACTACCTCGACACTCCTCCTTTGCTGTAGGCCCGAACGAAAGATTGCCAGTCAAGTAGGCAGGTATGGGTCTCTGGGGGACATAATTCTGCTGCTTGAGTGGAACTGACGGGTCGTAGGTTGGGAACATGGATCTAATCGGAACGATCGGGGATGGGTCTTTGGCTGGGGATTTGCCGATTGACACATTCTGTACCAGTGTCGTTTCGGACCCAATAGCCATGGACGAAGAAAGAGGCGGTGAAAACGTTGACGGCTGATAATTTGAAGGGGTGTATGCAGCTGTTGCTCCTGAAGTCGCTGACGAGGATTGTATGAGCGGCTGTGCAGGTGTTTTCCCATCAATGGGAGATGTGGTGGTCACCGCACGTCCGATATCCTCTGGTGAAGGGGTCGAATCTCGACGGACTTCCTGGAGATGAAGGGGAAATTGAGGTATGGGTGGTTGCTCCTCCATTTTTATGACTACTGACTCGCCGCCTGGCGACAAACTATTTCCTGGCGATGGCATTACGTTGACTCTGTGGAGACTGGGTGTTCTCTTGTGAGGATCGGGCACTTGAATCTTGGGCACAGTGCTCGGGAAGAGCGAGAAGCCCTGGACCGAGGAGGCGGCCATTTTGAATTGCTCGGTCGAGGGAGCGACGGATTAGGAATTATATGAGTGAAGAGAGGGACGCAGACCGGCTGCGAGGCAAAAAGCACAAACAAACTGACGAGATTGTAGATTTGGGGAAGGGTAGAGAAAAGAAGAGGTAAAGGGAAACGCAATCGCAAGGACGTCGTGGATGGCCAGCAGATACACACGATGGAGAAGAGATGCAGAAGGTCAACCAGGACGCATGGATGGAGAAAAGGACATGAGGTCGAGCTGGGGATCTGGGACCGGTGAGGGAAATGGTCTGGAGCACTCAACCTTTGTTCCTGAAGGGAGGAGCATTATTGCCTTGGCGAGCGTCTACCAGCTCAAGATAGTAGAGAATGCAAGTCATTGAGATTCGTCACATTGGAGGCGCCAATGGGAGAGGAGACGTCGAGATGAATGAGGGATAGAGACAGAGTGGTGGTGGAAGAGGTGGGAGGAGAGGTTGGAGGCGGGAGATGTGGTTGATGGAAGCTCAAACAGGCTCGGCGCCTAGACGTGGCCATCATTGGCCCATCTATTTTGGGCTGGCCCCGCGGTTCCCCAAGGCCAGCCAATAGAAGTCCCCCAACGCATGTCTGATGGACACGCCAGGGGAGAAGAGTGCATGAACAAATGAACAATGCAGAAGGCAGACTATTAACAGGTCTTGTCTTTCGGCCAGCTCAATTCTCCTTACGGAATGGTTAAGCCCTAAAGCTAAGCTTGAGCTAAGCGGCATGCCGGGTACGGAGTACTTCTGAAACGAATCTATTTTGACATTCTACCATCACAAAATAGGTCGTTGAAGAAAATAATCTTTAGGATATCGATGGGAACCTTCTCGCTAAGTAGCAAACGTTTGAAATCCTTCTGGTTGTGCATGTAGAATGGGTTGTGCCGCGTGCGAATCGGCTATGTGTTTCACCACGCCTTCTCCGTTTCAAAGGTCTCTAGGGTATATTGAAATCAACCACGATACGGCTGCACGAGAGTTAGGCAATTCGAACATGAGAACAGTTGACCTAGTGGACAGTGGGTGGGACTTACCCCGCGACTTGGCCGTTCTTCAATTTCTGCACCGATTCGTTGAACTTGCTCAAGCCCACAACGGTGGGCTCCAGAGTCAGTTTGCCTAGCACCTTGTCAGTGATGGAGCCTATTCAGTTCTTCCAGACCTCATACCTCTCCGAGCATATTCCAGTGTCTGGTCAATTTCTCCAAGAGTGCTGACCAGTGTACCTTGAATTGACTGACCCCGGAAAATCAGCGAGGCGGGAGCGAGGTCGATATTAAATTTTCCAGCCGGTGGAATACCGATACTATGTCTTGGTCAGTGGGTGACGGCCACAAACTCCATTTCTTGCCTACCACATGACCTTGGCCTGAGCCCGGTGTCCTAGATAGCCCAGAGCAATGGGATACGATTGGACGGCTGATCTGTCATTAGCCAAGAAGACTCCTGCAAGTGGTAGGTATGTGCTAGGAGCTCACCAGTAACAAAAACACCATGTGCACCACCCTCGGTCAATTCAACAACCTTCTTAACAGGATCTGCTTCCTCCTTGAAGTCGACAAAGTGCTCAGCACCATGTTTCTTGGCGAGTTCTCGCCTCTCATCTCCGGTGTCTACCACGATTGGGCGGATACCCATGGCAACAGCAAGCTGCACACCTTGAATGCCGACACCGCCACCTCCTCCTGGGAAGACAGCCCAATCACCGGGTTTCAACTGGGAGTTCTTGAGGGCACTGTATGTGGTAGAGGCAGAACACATGACTGGACCCGCGATATAGTCTGAGACACCCTAGTGTGCCGTCAGTATTGGCCGCTGTAAAGCTCGTATCAGTCCATGCCTACATCGGGAATGATCTGTAAAATGTGAATGTCACCGGTCAGTGGTGGCTGTGAGAATGTGCTGGGGGTAGCTCACCGTTGTGTAGCGTTCCGGACTGATTATATATTGCTTATAGGAGCCTTCCATGTCATTAGCCAAATGTCTTTCCAACCATTATATCACCCACCGTCGGTATGACCCCCGGTATAGATGGCCTTAAGACAGTAGGTCTCCTTGCCGTTTCTGCAATACTCGCAGGTATGGCAAACATCAAGGATAGGCTTGATGCCCGCACGTTGGCCAACCTTGTAACTCTTGACTCTTTCACCAACCTTGACAATGACACCCGCACCTTCGTGACCGGCACATTTCACTCCTAGAGCGGACATCTTCGCCGTACCCCAATCGTTAAGCATGAAATGGATATCGCTCAAGCAGAGGCCAGTGGCGTTGAGCTTGATCAGAACATCCTCGGGGCCTGTAGAAGCCTCCATTAGGTCTCGTGCGCGTCATCGAGGAAACTGAGGAGGAAACCACTCACCAACCTCTGGTACGGGAACTTTCTCAACCTCGACGTAGAAGTCGGGCCCTTCATTTTTCTGTGCTGTAAGTCAGCCTTTGGAAGCCAGAGGGTGAGCAATTGACCACGTACCACGACGGCAGCCCAGCCCTCCTTGGGAATATCAAAGGTTGGTGGTGGATCAGACATGACTGTGGCTCAAAGTGCTCACTTAGACAAATTGGCAGTATATTTTTCGAGTTGTTTAACAGCTGATCGATACCTTGGAAGCGAGAAGGGAACGCGTGAAACTCGACAATAGGACGCGAAATAGGGACGCAAAGGAGAGGATGGAACGGGGGTTAGGAGGTCTAAGTAGCAGCAGCAAGTGGAATGGCAGTCACACTTGCCATACCCTCGTCCGAAGAATTACTCGAGCGAGCACCGCGGCAACACCTCAACAGGCATGGGGTAATCATCTGGTGATAAGAGGGGTACTTGGGTAGGACGCGAGTTTGTCCAGCACAAGCTCTCCACGAATCGTGCGAGGTACAATGCCCGCCAGTACAAATGTAACGACTAGCAGAGTGCCGAGTCGCCAGCAATACCCGTGCACAACAGGAGGTGTCGATGCCATCATCGTGAGCCGCGGTGGACGAGTCAGAAAATTCGACGCTGTTCACGAACCGCGTTTAGCCGAAATCAGAAATCTGCGGGAGCCCGATGCTCTTTGCGATGGCCCATTGCGATCGCGGGGTAATAACAGCGCCGATCCGTCTCCTAATTCGGCCAGGAGGTATGTAGTCAACTAGCGAAGGGAAGCAGATGCCCCACGCCTCTCCTTACTGGTATCCACAGTCTTGGTCGATTAGGCTTCCTTCGACCCTCCTAATTACCAGTAGGCAGCCATAGCCCGGTGTTGTTGGGTGCCTCGGCCCTACAGCGCCTGGCAGGTACCTCAGGTACACAGGTTCTACTAGTTAGCCTAGGAGGAACGACACGGTATCCGATCGGAATCAATCGATCGAGGCTTTGGTTTGAAAAAGGGAAACAAAAAGTCAAACACGAGGTACGCTCTGACCACCTGATGGGAACCCATCGTGTTCACTCGGCTAGAAACCTAGTTCGGTACCAAACTAGAACCCAATGAACCGATAAAATGAATTCGTTGCCCAGCAAAAGCAAAATACGAGGTAACTCCAAGGTAAGCTTGAAAAAACAAAAGCATGCAAACCCTCAATAGGTCATGGAGCAGCTCAGCCTTGTGTGATGGTGAAAACTCCCCTTCCCATGACTGTCCCCAATTGTGCAGTCCCAAAAGCTGAAAAATCATCAGAATCCCCACTGACTAGCATCGCAAGCATGGAAAGTATAGGACTAGTACTGTAGCCAAAAGAGCGTCATGGTATGCCACCGCACCTGGTTGCTGCTAGCTCATTCATCATCCTCGATTGCGACCACATTGGGCCCATCGCGCTCCCACTCGTCGACCTTGCCTCGGAAGATCCTGATTGCAAATCCCCTCTTCTTGCAAGCGGCAACATTCGCAACCTGAAAGAACAGCTGGGCGTGGCCGAGCATGACGGCTTGAAGCTTCGTGGTCAAATTGTTGATGAGCCACTCTTCCAGGAGGTCATTGTTGTCTTCGCCGCCATCATCCTCATCCTCAGCGTGGCTATCACCATGTTCCACTGGATCTTGTGTCACGTCGTGTCGCTCTCGTTTCAACTTGGCTGGCGCCTCGGCTCTCGAGAAGACAATCATGGCCATGTCCAAGAGACACTTGATGCCATACGAGAAGAACTGCGCCTGGGTGATCTTCCTCAACACCAGCTCCTCCAATCCCACCATTCTCAACTGTCTCGCAACCACGTAGAGATGACATGCCCGGACCGCTTCCTTGCGGTAATCCTCCACAGTCCTCAACCCATCCAGCCTCTTGGGCAAGATGTCCGTTCCATTAGGATTGCTGATAATGAAAGGGTCGTATTCATCCATGATCAAGAAATGGCAGACGGCCTGGAAATGTGCGACGTCGACCCGTGTGAGCATCGGGTGCATCACGTAAGATTCCTCGCCGGTCAGGTCCTGGCAGACCAGGGACTTGAGCACAGGTGACTTGTCGAGTGTTTCAATTCCAACCTTGAATTCTTGATTAGTCTTGCCGACGAAGATCTTCACGCGTTCTTCTGCGGGTCGTAGGCCGAGAGCTTTGATTGCGCTCAGTTCTTCTTCGGTCTTAATTCGCGGCCGGGTGTTCGCGCCACTGGAGCTTGGTCTCTCCTGCGGAGGTGACATTATCGGCACTGACGGAGTGCGAGGAATTGGTGCGAGTAGAGTAGTACCTTTGCGCTTCCTGCTGGCGGTGGAATCAAAGCGGGGTGGAATCGCCAGCGCGGACTCATCGTCGTCGGCGTCATCATTCGCTTCCTCTGATGCCACGCTGGGGAAGAATAAGTCATCGTTGAACCGTCTGATCTGCTCCTCTGCTCGCCAGTTTCCAAGATGTCCTGCTCGACCTGCCATTTTGTTCTGGCGTTGGCAACGTGTGTTACTACTACTCATAGTGAGTCAAGCCGGTACCTTGGGATAGAGAACGAACAATAGATGGCTAGTGCAACCTGCTTAGCGGAAGGGAGACCAGGTGATGAGATGTAAATGAGAGACTGCGAAGATGGGGCCAACCTTGTGGCCACATTCAGGAATAAATGAAGACCGAACAGCGTCGGAAAGGTAGGTGTCTAGACTAAGCTTGCTCACCTAGCAGAGGGTTGTGCTGATGATGAATTGAAATTGAGAGAAGATAGATAACTTGAAACCGGAGCTGAGGTTTCATTTACTGGGTGAAGATCAAAAAAAGGGTCCTCCGAGGCCGAACGAGGTGACCTTCGTTCTATTGATGGTTAGCAAGACTTGCATGTGATATGATCACAAGTCCTTCAGATTAGCAGCGCGTGGACGGAAGAATGAGAGCAGTCCAAAAGAAAAGCAAGGCATATGAATCGGGAAAAAGATCAATATGAGGTGGCCGAATCTCTCATTTTCCTATTTCTGAATCATTCCTAGCAAAAGGTTTGTCTCTCTTCCCAATCCCCGGGATCAAGTCGAGTAAAACAGTAGCGGGGAGGCCATATGGGCAGATAGATTGCCGATCAACATAAAAGTCGAGAAAAATCAACTAGTACAAATGAGCTGCGAGTTGTAGTCGCACACTATGTGTTTTTCATTGGGTATTTCCATCTTTTCCCTCCCAGAGAGAAAAAATCATCAACGAAAAGAGCGGAAAGCCGAATTGCGCCAAATAAGGAGGCCCAATTAGAAGATGAGCAGGAGTTTTCAATTCAACCAGTAAGTGGGTTTGTCGGCCAACCTCGAGGTTTCGAAAGTGGAGTTGTTGTGTTTGACTGCTATCCAAGCAGTTTGGTACGACGGGCCCCAGAGAAGAGAGCTCGCTGTTGGGTGTTTCCAACTTTCTTCCTGGTAAACATACTGCTTCCTACCTCAACGAACCAGGCTCCAGACCGTCGAACCAATTTGTGGATAATACAACCGTTTAGATGACCTTGGGAGAGCGGCTGTTGCTGTAAGTGGGTAAGATTGTAAGCTCTTGTCACGCAGAACATGCTACAAGAAACGACAAAGTCAAGAACTTCATAATGAGCTGTTTTAGTCCTTACCTGATCTCGACAATGTCGTCGATGTGATTGCACATGGCCACAAAGAGGTCAAAAAACAATTTGCCCCCATTCTCCATTTCCATCTGCATGGTTCCGCTCCTCTTGAAAGTCTTGCGACTTCGAATGATCAGAGCCAGGTAATGAGCGCGGAGCCGTGATTCCGTGTCGGGAGTATTTTCGTACGCATACCGAGCCGATCGCAAGATCACGTCGACCTGGACACCAGACTGGAGCCCTTGTTTCCGTAGAGCCAAGCGCTTCAGTTCGTCCAAGCCGTACTTCTCGGCAGCGCAGTACACGATGGTGTCCCGAAGGACTTCACCGCCTGCTCCAGCGAGGAAAATTGTAGAAGCACTGCTACCGCGGCTACCAGTTTTTAGATCTTGGTCCTCAAGATCCCAAGTGTTTCGGCGCTTGTTGTGCAGCAAGCGAGGATAGTAGTCACCCTTGTACAGGAATTCGAGGACACAAGATAAGATTTCGGGTTCTTCATCGGGCAGTTCCACCCTCTTTGCGCTGTCGTCGAGGAACTTGCCTTTCAGTGCAGCAGCGAAGTAAGGTGAATGACAGAGGATATCTTCGTGAGCGGCGAACAGACGCTGCTCAGTGCCGACGACCAACGTCACAATGGGACTCGTCAACGTGCTATGAGATGCGATTAGTATGCGACCTCAACTGTAGGAGTGGCTCGTTGGATGGAGGCCTACCTAGCCACGGGCGAGTCATCCACGCTGTCCTGCAACTTTCTCTTCACATGTTCGGGATATGTAGTCTTGGTGACTTTTGACTTGACGATGCGACCTTCCCTGGTGTTGAAAGATCGCTTGAACATCTTGTCGAAAGCGCGCATTAAGTAATTGTCGAGTGCCAAAATCAACGAACGAGTGGAGGAAGAGGAAAGGAGCGATCGGCAGAAGAACCTATGTAAGTAGTAGAGAGCGTGATAGGTTTTCTGAGAGTATGACGCGATAGTATTCACACAAAAGTAACCATGTGATATGGGAGCTGCGAAGTCTTCTGAATGACTCCCCTGGCAGTCAGCCTCATCCGGAGCAGATGATGCCAACACACAAGGAAGACCACGCGGAAAGACTCGACGGAGTACGGGTCTTTGCAAAAAGCTACAAAGATGGCCGGACGCCGCGTTATATTCTGCCTGCTCGAGCGTGAGGAAAGAAAAGGGAAGAGATCTGGAGAAGCGAAACGAATTGATATAGAGTCGCAGGCGGCTAGGCGGACTTGGCAAAAGGCAACAACAGCGGGCGAGGCTGTGTCGTCGAATCACATCTTTGCACGAAGCTTAGGCTCCTCAGGCCTGTTTGGATCGTCCAGGCACAGCTACATAACCGGTGCTATCTTAGTCGTTGGAACTCGTTGCACTGCCGGGCATAGACGGAGCAATCAACATCGAGGAAAAGGGACGGTGCAGCTGGCGACGGATTAGGAAATTAGTTGATCACCTGACCGCGTCACGAGGGTCGACGCGTTTCTGACGAAGTGACGCGCCTGAATTGTGCCTGTTGACGAAGCTTGACCAGATGACGGTAGTCATGCAGGCTACCTATCTGGGTGCTACCTAGGTACCTAGTCTGGTGGCATCTCCAGCATCCATCACTTGCCAAATGCAATCATTGCTGTTTATCCAATCCATGTCATTGGTCGGGGAACAGAGCAACGGTTCGTCCTGCTGAAAATCCAAGCCAGGCAATAAATGAGTCGTGTCGCTGTGGTCGTCGCCTTCGATAAGACTTCTTCGGTGGTACCCAAAACTGCCACACCTACTGATTTCACCAATCCACGCAATGCATCCAGCCCGGCATGGGTACACAAAAGTTCCATCATTGCATCAAGGATTCCAGGCCCCACGCATGTCTTCTGTGTGAATCACAGCAGCACGCTAGCTGGTCTCGCTTAGAAGTACATTCTCTGCCGAGACGTCCATCCATTGGCTTCGACATTTCGCTGCTCGAAGTTCGTTTGGGGGCTCTGCTCGTCCAGGTTGCGTTGCTTCGTCTTTCGTGACTCAATGCGCTCAAGCACTTCCGGTGTGGGGTTCGGGATTGACTCTGGGGTTGGTTTGGCTGTTCCGTCCAGCAACTCTTCGAATCGCTTGCGGCAGGCATTTTGCGAGAAGTTCAGGACGGGCTAGAAGCATCCATGTCAGTCACTAGGTTGATACTGCAATTCCATTAAGCCACAGACCTTTTCGTTTTTCATTGCGTCAGCCACCATACGCCATTTGCGTGCTTCAACATCTTCTTTCAAGCGTCGGATCTCCTTCTCGGACTTGGCGATAGCTCTGACCAAGACATCGTCCTTTCCTGAGTCAGCGCAATGGTATCTTTCAAAGTCGGAAAATATCACTTACGTCACCGTCATGCCAGTCAGTCAAGTCTGCATCGAGCAGAGCATCCTGTCTCTTCTGGAGAGCCGCCTTCAAACGTCTCCAACGTGTACCAATAGTCTTTGGATTATAAGCTGTACGTCCTTGGTCGATCAATGCTTGCGCAATGTCTTTCTCAAGGTAGCGTGCTTCCTTCATGCGAACGATCAATTCGTCGTCAGAATCGAGATCTGCAGTGACTTTCTTTGCTACTGCAGGGCGACCACCTGCAACCTTCATTTTCTTCGCGGCCTGACCATCGGGTGTTTGCACGGTTGTCATGGGCTTGCGACGCGTCATGGCTCTGGCCCTTACGCCCTGGTAAACTGGAAGTCAGTCACGGGTATCTAGTGGGCACTAGAGACGCCTCCTACCTCGAACTCTCCATCATTCTCCGCTTCGGACTCGGCATCTGCCACTCCCTCACTGTCGCCGTCCTCATCCCAGCCACCAATAGGTCCACCAACAGGACAATCACAGACAGGCAACCCAATATCTGCTCTTGTTAGCTTTTCCCCTTGTTTCACTGTTACTCATACTGTGAGAAAGAGCTCACGTTCAGGGAAATAATCCAAATCAAGTTGATGATGCCCAAAATATGGTAGTTTCCGTCGACTCTTGAGAGGGACTGCCTTAGGAACTGGTCTGACTAGTAAGTCTGCGTCCTTAGGACGAAAGGCGACATTGAAGACACGTGGGGTAGTGATTGCTAGGTGCGTTGCCGAAACTGGAGAGTCGAGGAAGAGGCTTGAGGTGTCGAAGTCTGGATCGAAAGGGCTGGGCTGGCCAGCGTCGAAGTACTGACGCCTCATACTGAGCAGTCAGGTCTTTGAATGTGTTAAGTGGGAATTGGAAAACCTATTCCACTGGGCATAACATCAGAGTGCTTGTGTAGATGCAAATCAAGATTCAAGTTAGAGGTCGACAGAGACGATCTCAAGCCCTCATACAGGCAGTGACTCACGTGACAGTGGTGCAATCAGTAAACACTTGCGATGATTGCAACTTAGTGAAGTCCGAGTGAGGGAATGATGACAGATTGAGTTGCTCTTCATGCAGGCATCCTCGATGAGAGGATGATGATGTATACTTACAAAGTTTCCTACCTTGATGTGTAATTCACGTCACGTTGTGTCTATGATAGTTGCGGCCACAGGACAAGGAGGGCGTCTTGAGGCTGGGGTGCTCGACGCTTTATATCATGAGAATCTTCTAGCCGAATCAGGTACAATCATCCGCTTATATTGAAGTTTGGCTTTCTGTAGCATCGTCGAGGCTTCAGTCCTCCTTCAAGAGTTTTGAATTGCGCAGATGAAGAAGGGATCGAAAAATTGGGGAGTGCCTTTGCACAGATGCCCGTTGAGTTCCAGATCAAAATAGCCAACAAGTTGCATGCTGGCTCCCCTTGATTAACAGTAGAGATGTTCCTGAGGTATATTTTGTATCTAGGAACAAATGTTGCGGTGATGATGCAGTTGCTGAATCTGTTCCCTCGAACCGAACGCGGGGCAGGAACAAAGGTATTTCCGAACTGGAGGGAAGTGGTATTAGGTGAGCGGAGTGGCAGTGCCGATATCTCATGACGTAATTGTGGCGCGTATAATCTGGTTTCCGCGGCGAGCATGAACATGTGCTCATTCTCTTACCCATATTCCCTGCCTTTTCGCTTGATTATTCTAGAAAGTTGTTCCTAGAGAATACTTCTGAACGACACACAATAGATGACATAAGTAGCTACAGGCAATTAGAACTTAGGAGTTGTTTCCTTCCTACCGAACGCCACTATCACCATGGAGTATATCAAATACATCAAGGCCAAGGCGCACCTAGCAACCGCAACCAAGTCGGAGACTCCAGTTCTATCGGAAGAGGATGAGCAGTTCTTGGATCGCATAATATCACAGGAAAATCCTCCTCCACTTCCGCCTAGACCAGGTGTGGCCACCCATGAGGTCAAGGATGCTCAAGTAGCCCTGATGGATGGGGCGCAAAATATACCTCTTCCCGAAACTCCCAATGAAGTTACCAAAGAACTATTCGCAGAACCGACTGCAGAACCGAATTCTACTGATGCTTCCTCAACTACTCCCAAAGGAACCTGGAGCTGGCTACGGCGCGATAGTCGTGATGCTCGCGCTCAGCAACGGGAGGAAACAGCATCTGGCTTGGACGACATTGCCGCCAACCTCAGAAAGTCCGAGCTTGAAGATACCGATGAGATCAAAGAGGCCAAACGTGAAGAGGAAGACATGACCATTGTTTTAGAACGACTGAATCTTGCCGCTGTCAATAATCGGGTATTTTCCATAAGCGACGACACGCAAGAATTGCTCCAGAAGTTCAACCTGGTGTTCAAGGATCTTATCAACGGCGTCCCCACCGCGTATGATGACCTCGAGTCCCTGTTGACCAATGGTGACCGACAACTACAAAAGACGTTCAACTCTCTCCCAAGCTTCCTGCAGAAGCTGATTGAGAAACTGCCCGAACAAATGACTAAGGGCTTTGCACCGGAAATGATGGCAGCGGCGTCGGAGAGAGCACAAAAAAGTGGCATCAATCTGGAAACAGCGGGCAAGGCCGCAGCCGCAGCATCCAAGATGGGGTTCAAGACACCCTCATTGAAGGAACTAGTAGGGAAGCCGGCTGCTATTACTGGCATGCTGAGGTCGATCATTGGTTACCTCCGAGCACGGTTCCCAGCCTTCATGGGCATGAACGTACTATGGTCTCTGGCCCTCTTTGGTGAGTAAGGTCCTGCTTTTACTTTTACCAGAGCGGCTGACGTGTCTTAGTGCTACTTTTTGTATTCTGGTACTGTCACAAACGTGGTAAAGAGGTACGACTCGAGACGGAACGGAAGCTTACCGAACAAGAAGTTGAAAAGCTTGACGAAGAGTACAAGAGCAAACACCCCGGTGAGATACCTACGACAACGGCAGAGAAAGGTGCTTCAATGGAGGATGTGCAGACTGGAATCAAGGAGGTTGAAGCTGCGAAAGCGGCGGCGGCAAATAACAATGCTGCTACTGCTAGTTTGGTAGCAGAAAACCCAGTGGTGGATCCAGCGATCGTGCCCCCAACATCAGTCCCTGGAACGCCGAGGTGAATAAGGCTAGGAAACCGGTGATCCGATACGGGGGCTTAGCGGTTATCAAGACACACGGGAAATGGTACAACGTCAATGATTGATGAAGAATGGCCGATCGGCGACAGACAGGTGGATCAGGTGGAGATGCCCATTTCTTCTCTCCTCTCTCTTTCTACCAATATTTCTCAAATGAGGTACTGGTTCTGAGCATTCTTACTCTTTCGTTTCAAGTTGGACTGTGAACAGAGTTCCAGTTAGCGGTAGTTGGTTTCAAGCTCGGGTTTGGCAGTTGACGTAAATAATGGAGGGGCATCATCAGCCGATTTCTGATTGTTCACACGAGACCCCTTCACATCGATGTTGACTGTACGTGACGCATATCGAGATGTGTAACTCGATTATAAAGTCTCGTAGAGGAACAATTCATCCTTTGTTAGCCAAGCGGATTAATATTGGTGCGGATTGCAGTGCATGGTGGGGGTGTCAACTGAAAACAGGGGGGAAAACAAATGGAGGGGCAATGCGTCAAGGCTATTGAGTCACTTTTGCTTGGTTGGCTCGCTGATTGGCGGGTGGCACCGGCGTCAGCACGTGATCCCCATCACCTTAAAACCTTAATCGAAAAAAAAAAGACGGAAGGCACGAGGGCGATTGACGATGTTGAAGTCCGAATTGGAAGTCGATTTCGGATCAGACCAAAAGGCCACAATTCAATCTACACGATGCGATGAGGCTTGATGCGCTGTAATGAATACATGGGCCAGCCAATGGCTACAGTCAACGTCACGAATCAACAGTAGCCGATGCAGTTGGTGGATTTGTATCAGACCCTGGGTCTGGAAGTAGGCAAAAAGGGAAGAGCGGTGTAGCACCCACCAAGTGGGGAGTGGCTGCCCTTACTGGTCCTTGGGCACCGCCTGAAGTCTGACTACGCCGTCGCCTACGCCTACGCCTATTCCTCCCCGGGCACTCTTATATTAGTCTTTTTTCCCTCTCTCTCTCTTCTCTTCTCCTCCATAACCAAACCACAATCAACCGAACACGAGTTCCATACCACTATCCAGAGCATCTCTATACTATCCTTACATATATCGTTCGAGGATCATCTTTTGCTCATGGCCACCGCTGCTTTCTAGATCGCTCGGAGGTCCTCTGGTGGTAAAGCCGGAGGGCCTCTCGTGCCCTTCTCTCAAAGTAGCTGCAAGCAAATCCTCGTTCAGATATATTTACTCTTTCGAGGCCTCTACCGCGTAGGAGCTTTCCCCACCATAGATCGGCCTTCGAAATTGCTCTACAGAAACCCCATCAAAGCACTTTGGTTGTCGCCTTCGACCCAGGTGCTTCGGACGACTCGTACCTTCAAACCCACCCACAAACCCCTCACCACTCTCTTAATATCCCTTCCACATCTCCGTACCTAGCATATCCCGAACAATCTCACACAAAAGTACCCACAATGTCTCGAAACTACGCACGCAACGCTCGTGGTCGGCCCCCAACCATGAGCTCCAACCCAAAGTTCACAAAGACCAAGGAAAACTCCAATGACACTTACCAGCGACAGCTAAATAGCAAGAAAGCAAAGCCAATCCAGAGAAATGCTATCAGCAATCGAATGAAGAGCAAACGAAAGAGGGCAGACAG
>Ga0105239_10002313_pt1 | contig 24338 bp, 31 predicted proteins | sample KBSC44metaG_FD_92761 | JGI IMG/M metagenome (GOLD analysis project Ga0105239, IMG submission 92761) | Corn rhizosphere microbial communities from Kellogg Biological Station, Michigan, USA - KBS C4-4 metaG | ecosystem: Host-associated > Plants > Roots > Rhizosphere > Soil | place: Michigan, USA...
CCGTACCGCTGGTGATGATTCCCCAGATATTGGCAGCAGCCGCGGTCGCCTGTGAATACACAAGATTGCAGTTAAAACTCCAATTGGTTGCCACACTCGCGGGGGTCGTAAATGAAAGCCCGGTAATGGTTCCTGCGGTCGCTAGCGTCGTTGCGCTTGTCGTAAAGTTTGATGTTGTAACCTGTTTGACGTTGGAAAATTTACCCAATCCGGCAGCATTAACGCTAGCTACGGTCGCCGCTGCACCATTGCCGAATAGCACGCCTCCGGTTCCCTGATCCCAATTAAGATTTACCGTTCCCGCAGCAGAACCGCCGTTAAGATCAGTACGGCCACCAGCGCCATTAACAAGAGTTAAACGGCTAGCTCCTGCATCTGTCAAATCCTTGAAGAAAAATGAGAATGTGGCTTGCACCTGATTCTGCCAAACATCTGTCCTCCATGTATATCGAGCAGGATTTATGATCGAGTTTGTTCCCGCCGTACCTGTGTCGGTGAATGGGAGATTGGCATTTGTATAGATCATGTTCCCATTGCTGCCAGTGCCAAATGCGGCTGTATTGGTAAGCCCAGAATCCCCCCGCATGAAACCCCATACCCCTGTATTTGCCGTGGATTCAACCTTTACTCCTGTTTGGGCTACGTCACAATCGAACCCTAATATAACTACCCCTGAAGAAGCCGCGCCGTTAACATCAATACACGTCGATCCGTTTAAACTCCCTCCCATATTGGCGTGGCCACCATAAATATTGATCGAGTTTGTAATGGCACCAATGAAAAATGCGGTGTTGTTCGTGGCTGTGACGCTGGAATTGATCTCAATTCCGGACATGTTTATCAGGCCAGCAAAGAAAGCTCCTGTACCATTAGTAGCAATGCACTGCTGCCCGCTGAATCCCCCCATCGTGCACCACAGATATTCAAGATCTGAGTTGGTTACGTTAGTCAGCAACATGCCTTGCGCTCCAGCCCCGGCCCCCGTGTCAAGGCTCATCGAAAAGCCACGCGCATAGAAGTTGGTGGTGAATCCTGATGAGTCTCCAATGCTCCATGATGCAGCGGTGCCGTTATAGCTCTGAAAAGTGCAACCAGAGTTAACCGAAGGGGTAGCGCTGTGGATGAATGGGCAAATGAATCCAAAGTCATGCGTACCGGACGGCGCTTTCACGATGAAAGAGTTCTGCGTAAAAATGCATGGCCCATCGCAAAACAGCATTACGTTAGACTTGAGTGTGAGGTCTGCGGCCAGAGTTTCCGTATAGTTCGGGGGGAAGTGAATCGCACCTCCGGGGTTGGCAAGATATAAGGCCAGTTGCACACGCTTGACTGGCCACCAGCGAAACCAATTTACGTTGATATTGTCATCGGCCTTGATGAATCCGTGTGTGTAATGCGCCAATACTTTGTTGCGCACGTAATAGTAGCCCACAGGTAAAGGGCCAATAATGGTAAGGAAAAATATGACAACAAAAATCCAGAGAACATTTTTCTTCATGGAATGACGCAATTCGTAGTGTCTGCCAGAGCCGATGCAGCGCTTGTGTAAGTCGTACCGTCCACGATGCAGGACTTATTTAGTTTTGGGGTCGTAATGGCTCCGCTGAATGTGTGGGCATTGGGAATCGTGGTTGCTAATGTGGCTGCGCAACCGCTTGAAGTAACATCTCCCGTCAAAGCGGGCTCTTGTGCGCACGAACCTACGCCAGAAATATCAGTGAATGCAGGCTGAGAAGCAGTAAATAATCCGGTCGTTGAATCATAACTGCGCAGCCAATTAGAGGCCACGGCGGTCTTCGTTATAGCCAGTTGCGGAGTGCCTGTGATGTCGTTATAGGCAGGCTGGCTTGCTGTGAATAGCCCCGTGGTTGAGTCATAACTTCTAAGCCAATTTGAAGCGACCGCCGTTTTTGTAATTGGCAACTGAGGCGTTCCGGTAATCCCCGAATAAGCTGGTTGCGCACATCCGGGAACCGCATCAGAGTTATTCGCGTTTACAAATTGGTTCGCCGGACAAGAACCTACACCCGAAGCTGCGAGAGTTGAATAAACTACGTTTGTTCCGTTTGACTTGAGATAGAGATTCGTACCGCCCAAAGCCAACCGTGCCCACTTGCTAGATTGTCCTGTGATTACGTCACCAGTTGCAACCGTTCCCGCCGTAGTGTCGCCGTGCGTTACACTTAAGAGATTATGTGCGGTAACCGAAGTCAGACAGGCTGTGCAGGTAAACGTAAGACTGCTGCCTAGAGCAACCGTGCCACCTCCGCCCAAAGGTGACGTTGTGTTTAGAGTGATTCCGCCTGCTCCGGGAAGATCGCCGTTCGCAATTGTCGCGGCTGTAAATAGTCCGGTTGTCGATGTATAACTTGTCAGGAAATTAGAGGCCACTGCCGCTTTGGTTATTGGAAGTTGTGGCGCTCCGCTCAATTCTCCGTAAGCAATCTGCTTGCGCAAAAAGTTCCCGCTGGCATCAATCCCTGTCAGATATTGATTGCTAACCGCCGCGTTGGTCGCCAGTTTGCAATCTGAGGCCAGAGTCCCTGCGTTATCGGCACAGACTAAAGCTCCGAGCATGTTTAATATCGTCCGCTGAGTGATCGCTACGCTTGCATTTTTAATCGTGGCATATCCCGAGCCACCGCCCGAGGCGCATCCCGTTCCCGTACATGTTCCATTGATAACCACATTGCCGAACGTCGTAGTTAGGGTGAAAGTATTGAACCCTGTCCAAGTGTTATCGAGGTCTCTGGCGGCAAATGTGTGCGTCTGCCCGAAGGAGAGCGCTGAAAGCAGCACAATCAAAAAAGCGAGCTTCCTCATGCGCCCTTCCTCAATTGACTGCTGATCCTTGGCGTTGGCCCGAATCCCGGCTCCGCATTGAGATATCCGTCTACAATCCTTAGCGGCACAGCATCGGTGTAGGTGATTTCAAAAACCCTTCCGCGTGTTCCCCAGCACTTTCCCATTCTGCGTTTAATAGCCCTGCGGCTGTAATCGCCCGTCTTGCCCAGACTCAGCCAATGCTCATTGCTCCAAGTCTTTGCGCCGTCATCCGACCAGCGCAACATTATTTGCGGCCCGCGTAATGCAGGGCGGATTTGATCTGTTTGTAATAGTCCTGTAGCGGTCACAAGAAGCTGATAATTAAATTTTCCGCTCGCGCTTAAGAATGAAAACGCAAATGGGTTGGAAGAATTGAAAGCTGCTGTTGTGGTCGTAAGCACCCCTCCAATGGTGACCTGTACCGCCCAAGAAGTTGTATTGGCGGGATCATTCAGCGTGAGCGTGGTAGCTGCTCCCGTTGTCTGCGTGGTTGAAATCGTTCCATCGTCATTGACTCCAACTGACCAAACAACCCCGTTAGCATCGGCCAAAAGAATATTGTTTGTGAAGGCTTGAGCGGTGACGGAATTCAAGCCCATTTCGGCTTCTATTTCCAGACTGTTGAAATAGATATATTGGCTTTCTGCTGAAACGTAAGGCGCACGCCTCATGCGCCTGATTGGATTCCCTGAATCGTCCGCAAACAACCATCCTCCGCCGGATGCAACGGGAATCGACATCTGATAAATGTTCCCTGATTGCCAATCGCCGATTAAATGTTTTCCAAAAGCGAATGCGTGACAGGTTCCAAGGTGAGCGTAGGACTTTCCATTGATGAAGCGGTCGCGCTCATGCCATTCCTGCGTGGCCACGTCATAGACCCATGTGGCACCACGAAAGTTATTGGCTGAGGGAAATCTTGTTACCCAGAATGAATGACCTTGATCTTGATAAGAATATGAAACCGCGTCCGCTATGGTTGGATAGCCTTGCACTGCCAGTTCAATATTGTGCTTGCTTACTCGTGTCGGAACATAGCCTTGCGCTCTTCGTGCAATACCGTTTCCGCGTTCATCTGCTTCCCACCAAAAAAGCGTGTTATCGAGTTTGCAGATTGAGTACGGCGCTCCGATGCCGCTTTCAATGTATGCTCCGGGAATAACATCAAACGGGAATATCGCGCCGGAATTGTAATAGCCAACACACTTTTTTTCTCCGCATAGCCAGATTTCGCGGTGATCTATGGCCATCGCAATTATGTTTCCGGGGAAAACGGAAACCAGCGATACATCTCCAGCGTCCCAGCTGGTCGCATCCAAGAGTCCCGATACCTGCCACTTGTTTGAGTTCGCCTGAAGTGAAATAAAAAATCCGTCACTGTACCCAACAAACAGCGGAGAAACCAGATTCTCGGGATTGGCCTGAAAAGTATTCGTGGCGTAAGTAAAAACATATCCGTTCTCATTGCTGGCGAGTAGAAGTTGAAGAGGCCCTTCGGCAAAAGATACAGGATTGCCGTCATTGGCTACGGCCCCAAAATTCATGAATGTTCCATCCGCAAAAACTTCAAAGAAAGTGCTTCCCGCAACCGCAAACAGGCGTCCAGCAGCAGTTTTTATTCCACGCGCAGGAGAATCAGGCAACTGTGAGAATATGCTGGTTCCCGGAGTAGGGTACAAGACACCAGCCGATTTCCCGTCCGCGCTCTCAATCTGCTCTAGGTACATATTGCGCAGTGCTTGAGCGTCGGCATCAAAGGACTGACTTGCATAACTTGAACCGCAAAGTCCAAAACGCGCCATTTATCTGCTTTGCCCCGTCCTAAAGCTGTAACCTGTTCTACTTGCTCCGCTGCGCGGTATTCCTGAATCAGTTGTGCTGATTCGGGGAGACTCCAGATTTAAATTCTGAATCTTTGACCTCGCATTCCGTGCGCTAGCCGCTAACATTGGGCCTACAGGCTTGCCAAACGCTTCACAGAGAGTTTCAGCCAGCGAGTAAGTCAAGGCCGCCTGATAGCCCGGAGGAAAACTGAATGTTTGATTCAGCGCGGTAGCCCCATTCGGAATATCAACAAATTTAGACAGCAGAACCCATGTTTCGAGTTCAAGTCCGTAAGCCAGAGTCGGCACAGGCCACAAATTTATTTGTCCATTAGGCCAATTGGGTGAGTAGAAAAGATCGGTTGGGGTAGTGTTAGCCAGCGACCTGATTCTCTGGTCTGCCCACCAATCGTCATCCCTGATTCCCAGCGGTATCCTGATATTGGGCGTGGCTGTATTCAGCACAAGGTTTGCAGCCTCAATTTTTACCGGACGCTGTGTTACCACAAAATCAGCGACCGGCCCAATCGTATGCGGCTGATGATTAGGAATCAGGTTATAGACGGTGAAGTCTTTGTTATAGACATAGAGATCATCCGTGGCCCATGTATCCAGCAGCAGATTAAGCTTATTCAGCCCAAAAACTGCTTCCGCTGATGGCAGGTCTTCACCCGGAGCGACACCGTTAAATTCCAGTACCGCTGCCGTGATGAGGTCGAGGACGGTTGACATTTACTGCTTATCCCGTTCCCGCGCCATTTTAATCATGTCAACCATATCGCTCTTTTTCTGCGCCGGAATAAGCCTCATACCGTGCTTGTCCCATGCGTGCGCAACCAATTCCTCTTTGCTCATCGCTTCCAGATCAGGCGCGCTTCCAGTCTGCTGCTCGAATGGTATTTCGCCTTCCCATGCGGCTACCTGGTGCAGAAATTCAGTCTGCATTTCCGGCAGCAGCAGATTGAAATAGTCTCTTGCTCCGCCAAGATCGAGAATCCTGAATCCTTTGGACTGAAGGTATTGAACGTGTCTCTCTGTAAGTTCCGCTTGTGGGCCTTCTGGTTCGGCAGTGGACGTTCCGGGCTCGGTAGACCAGCCTGAGCCTAAAGCGTCCTGCTCCTGCTTGCTGTGAACCACACGCGTTGCGCCAGACAACTGATGGCCCGACACTGAGACATGCGACATCCCGACGCGGTACATCATGCGCGGATAGTCCTGATGGAGATATCTTTCGGTGAAGCCCTCGCTCATCAAGGCGCTCAGTTCTTCTTTGGTATTCACTTCGCGGTGTCCCAACGTCCGGTGATAGACCATGCGCGGGAAAGCTTTGCGGATCATTGTTTCGAGTTCGCTTGAATCTGCTACTGCCATATTTCTCCTTCGGATGATGACTTAAGGGTGACATTACCCTGACGTTTTACTGACGTTTGGCCGATGCCGCATACTTTTGATACGCGGCACCTTCGGTTATGCGGTTATGGTGAAAGTTCCCTTGGTGGTCTGCCCGTTAACAGAGACAAGCACGTCTACCAACCCCAACGGTGCGCCGGGAACGGCAATCAGAAAGCTTGTGTCCGTCCAGCTTGTCGGTGTGACTTGAATTCCGCCAACAGTTACCACGCTGGCATTCGGAGCAGCACCGAAACCAGCGCCACTTACTGTGGCCGTCGATCCAACAGGGCCGGAAGCGGGAGAGATAAGAGCGATGGAAGGATTTGAGGCTGGAGGCGGAGCGATTGGCCCCGGAGTTGGGCTTTGGGCAGGAATCGAAGGGCCTACCGTGGTAGCAGGGACGGGGCTGGATGGCACAAGATTGGCATTGCCTTTTTCCACCTGATCGGCCAATGCCGCCATATCAAGAGCTGCTTGAGCCACAACCGGATCATCAACCACTACTGGATTTTGGTGAGTATTCAACTTGTCGGCAATCAATCGGAGCTGGTCTGCAACATCAGTCTTCAGCCGCGTGAATTGCTGCGTGAAATCTTCATTTGCTTTTGTCATGGGTTCCCTTTTCTTGCTTCTTTTGGTCTTGTTTTTGTTTTTCATGCCGCTTCAGGAGGGTGAGGCTGCGGAGCCCAGCCTTCGCCAAGGGCATCCTGTTCTTTCTGGCTGTTCACAGTTCGTGTTCCCAAAGTCTTGTGGTACACATGACGCGGAAACTCAAAATATGGCATCTTTTCGGCAAACCCGACAGTCTTGGCCGCTTGCAACTGGCCGGGATTGTCAACCGTCAAAGTGCCGAATTTCGGGCTATAGAGCGTGGTTTTGGCGAGCGTGGGTTGTTCCTGTTCCTGGGTCGGATTGTGGGCAATAACGGTGGGGTCTTCCATTGTGGTTCTCCTTGAAATTGTTTTTGGTAAAAATTGGGCCGCACCCCTATGCGATACGGCCCATTTAGGAGGGAGAAGAAACTACTTGCTCTGAAGCACAACAAACTTGGAGTTGGTTGCGTCCCAAGTCCAAATCTGTGCAAGGTTGGCGACCGCCGTAACAGCGGTAGCGATGTTATTTGTGGCGGTTGTGAGAAATGCCGCGTCTGGAATCACAATGAAGACACACGCACCGGCTCCGGTTGCCGCGTTACAGCCCGGAGGAATACCCCAAGCAGTAATGGTATTGGTGCCGGTAATGTGGAACAGTGGGCCGCTCGGAGTCGTAGTGCCGGCCACAGAAGCAACAGCAGTAGTTACCCCAAGTGGCTTGTCGTAATTTCCGAAACCGGGAACCCACATACCAGTGACTGTTGAGCATAGCCACTGATTTCCATTGTTGATGTTCACAAGTGGCGTAGCAATCACGTTGGCATTGGTGCAGCCGCCAGCAGGATCGACATTGGCAAACCATGTCGGCCTACCTGCAAGGATGCGTGATCCGTTAACGTGAGGCGTTGCAGCTGTTCCGCTGTAGCCCCTCATGACGGTCAGGGTTGTGCCATTTACCGCGTTGACGAACATTGCTTCTTTGTCAACGTAGATGATTGTCGAGGTTGCCCCGGAAGCCGGGGCGGTGATGCCTGTAGCGCTGGCCACCACTACCAGTGTTGAAGTGGTAGTGGTGATGGCCGCGCCAAGCGTTGTGTTTACGAGCGTGTTCTGTGCTGTTTGCGCGAGTCCAGAGGCAGCCAGCAGAAGAACCATGCCAAGGCGAATGAATAGTTTTTTCATGGTGTGGTTGTCCTTTTCTTATGCGCAAGCTACGCGAACAGCGCAGTTGTCCGGGTAAAGTGCTCCGAATCCGCAGAGAATATCGAAGCGGTTTGTCATGCGGTACAGCAATGAATCCCACTGCCGGATGAAACTCAGGCTGATTCCGGTTTGGGGATCGCGCATGTGGCTGGAAACCTCAACAGCTTCCGGCAATTCCATCTCAACGCCCACCAGCGCAAAAGCATCGCTAGCCAGTCCAAGAGCCTGTTGTCCAGACTTACCATTGGGGGTAGCGGTTCCGGGCCACAGAGTCAAAGCTGCGGAGTTGGCCGGCAAAACATCAACGTTCTGATACTGGCCGGGGCCAACAATCGGCGGAGAGAAGTTGATAACGTCCACACCACCACCAGCAGCCGTCAAGTCCTGCTGAATGACAAAGTTCTTCACTCCAGAACCGACGATGCGCCGTGATACTGGGTTAACGGCATTCACGTTGGCGATTGAGAAAACGTCGCCTTTCTTGAATGTGTCACCAGCGGTCGCGGTGATGGTCAGAGTCGAGCCGGATTGCGCAGCGCCATTGACGGTAACGGCACCAGCCCATGTCCCAGCGGTATGAGAATACAGGTTAACGGATTCCAGCCAGTCAAAGCCCTGCAACTTGCCCAGATAGCCTTCTTTGAACAGCTTGGAAATATCAGCCTGCGGGTTGAAGATGGTCGCCAAGTTGGTAGACATCTTCGTATTGACCTGCGGTGGGATAATCATGCCCCACTCTTTGCCCGTGCAGGCCAACTCTTTCAGCCTTTGCCGTGCCTGAGCGAATGGAGTAACAGCGGTGGGATCGGTGCCCAGTACTCCAGTGACGTTGTTTGTGTTTTGGTAGGCAAAAAGAGCTGCGCGTGAATCAAGCTCATTTGCCAACTGCTTCATGATTGGGTCAATGTAGTTCTTCTTGACATCGGCCTTATCACGGCCCATTTTCAGGGCTTTTTCTGCGGCATCCCACTCAAAGTGAACGCCAAAGAACTGATCGACGTTTACTGTGGTGTGAATGCGGTTAATGGCCTGCGGTTGATAGGCCATGCCATCGGTGACAAGGAAACGCTGCGGAAGCGGTACGCGAACGGTTGAGCCTACCGCGAATGGCCGGGTGAATTCCTTGTTATAGTCTGTGTTGAAAAAACTGGCGATGTGGAGTTCGTTGGTAAGGACTCGTAGCCCTTCCATCGTGATCCAATCTGCAAATTCAAACTGGTTTGCCACGGATTATCCTTTGGAGCGTCTTGCTAGCTCCTTGGCGTTTTCCGCTTTTTGATAAGCAGCGAAATCCCGCCGTTTAAGCGCAGCCTCCGCCGGGTCATCGGGCGTGGTTGAACGCCCTCCGGCTTCAAATGGAGGTCTTTTTGCGCTGGTGGTCTTGATGACAGGAGCCGTGTCTTCTTCTTTCTTTTCGAGGGGAATATCGTCTTTCTTTTCTTCTTCAGCCGTTGCCAATCCGCGCTCAATCTTGTCCAACTCGCGTATCTGCTGGACAGGGCTTAGAGCGGCTATTCTGGCAATTTCATCGGGATTGCTGCACAGTTCATAGAACACCTCAACTCCCAAGGGGGAATCGAGGATGTAGGCATCAATCGGGCCGTTTTGTGGAATTAGTTTCGCCTGTACCACTGCGCTAAGTACTTCCTTCAGGTCAGGGTGTTTTTTGCTTGCTGCATCAACACGCTTGTTCCATTCGGTTTCAATAGCTTTGTTGGCTTCGGCTACTTTCTTTTCCTGAGCGGCCTTTTCCTGTTCGGCTGTATGTTCTGCCCACCGCTTTTCAAGCTTTCTATCTGCCGTCCATTCGGCCAAGTCCTCAAGATATTCCGCGAAAGGGTCTTCACTCTTGGACTCAAGATACTTTTTGTCCTTGGGATCGGGCTTGGGCGGGGTCTGAGTTTTGGCTTTCTTTTCCGGCTCGGCTTTTACTTCGGGCTTCTCTTCTTGAACGGCTGGCCTGACAGCCTTTAGTTTCTCTTCAAGCTCTTTGTTCTTGGCGATGAGCTGCCCAATGCGTTCGGCGGCGGTAAGTTTCCCCTTTTTCGACTCCTGCGATTCTTTTCCGGCATCCGTTTCCGGGGCGGTTTCGACCTTCTCAGTCGCGGATTCCACCTTTTCAGGCGGTTGAACTTTTGAAGCTGCCGAGGCTTCTTTTTTCGGCGGTTCGGGCATGATGCCGGTCTTTTTGTACTCGGCATATTTGTCCGGTGATTCTTGATACAAATTCGATAGAACTTCCTGCATTGTGGGCGCGGGTGACGGTTCCGCTTGGATTACCTGTTCGTCTGCCATCTGATTTATTGCTCCAATTTCCTGCCGATGAGCAGGGGAATTTATCGAATACGCTTCGACGGGCGAGAAAAGTTGATTAAAATGTAAGGATGACTGCCAATGAATTGATTAAGGCCGCCAGAAAACTAGCTCCCAAGATGTCAAAAAAGGAGCGTGATTTTTGGTTTGAGTTTATTAATTCAGCGATTGACAAATGGAATAGTGAGCCGCTGCTCACGCCAGACACTAAGCACCCGCCTGAGGCTGACTAGCTGCCTGCTCTGCTGTCGCACTTTGCGCTTGAGCGTTCTGCTCCGCTTCGTGCTCCTGATCCGCGCCTTGCATTCCAACTTCGTGCGCTTGGTCGGAAGCCTGCAAATTGGCCTCGTGAGTCTGGTCTACTGCCTGCGTAGCGGCATCATGCGCGTCACCGTGCAACTGGTTCCACATATCGTTTTCCAGCTTCGCTCTTACCTGCTCAATCTGTGCCTTGGTTGTAATCTCCGCGATGGTGATCTTGGTTTCATTGTCCATCTTGGCCTTGGCAAGCGTTGTTTGGTTCTCTAAAACCCTGTTCGCTTTTTCCTGTTGAAGTTGCTCAATGTGTTTTTGCCCAATCTGGATTAGCTGGTGAGCGTCTTGAATCTGCTGGTTAGCCTGTTGAAGCTTCTGTGCTATCGCTGGCGGAATGTCCTGCCCGTTTTGCGAAGCGAATTGTGGCGGAGTAAGACGTTCCGCTATCTTGTCGCCAAATGGCCCGAGATTCCGTGACTTCACCAATAAATCCATCACCAGAGCGCCTTGCGGAGTGTTGGCCAAAGACTGCAAAAACTCGTTTACTTCATCCCTTTGCGACTGATAGCTTGGCCCTGTTGAAATCGTTACATCGTGATCGCCGTTGTGCTCAACTACTGCTCCCGTTTCATGGTCTATTGTGGTCTGGCCGACAAAATACTTGCCATCCTCTCCCACCATTCCCACTTGACGCGCCGTGTCGTAGACAAAATCAATCATTTCATTGATGATTCTGCCGCCATGTTTCAGCGCCATGTCGTAGTTGTCGATGAAGTGAAAGGTTCCCTGATCGCTCTGCTGGTCAAGGGCTTTTACCGCTACCCCTGAAGTGGCTTTTGTGTCTGCCCGTCCAACCGAAGTGTTAAACATTCCAATGGCAGACTGGATTGCTCTCTTTGCGGCTTCCGCGCCAATCTCAAGCGTCTGAATCTGCGGCTCATAGCTTTGCCTTTGTGGAAGAGGAAGAACATTTTGCCCCGTAACGTCTAGTATCGGATTGACCTGAAGGTAAGCAGTCGGAAGTTTATTGACGTGCTTCCAATTTTCTTTATCAATATCGAACTGCCCCGCATAGCCAATGTACGGAGTCTTGGGTGTCATGCTGACCAATTCGGCCTGACATGTCCTGTAGTAGCAATAGAGCATGTAGGGATCACGGCCTAGGCGAATCAGCGACATCAAAACACGCTTTGACCCTCCGCCTGAGTCCAGATACATTTCTTTGCCCAGAACGGGGATAATCGGTATCCATTGGCCTTCCCATTCAACCGTGTCCAGAATCTCAAGCCCATTCGTGAAATACTGCACTACGGTCTTTTTGTCCGCATCCCTCTGATTGGTGATCTCGAAACGTCCCGTGGGCGGGATTAAGAGGTAGCTTGGTTCACCTTTGGCCCCTTTTTCTATCTTGCCGCCTTCAATCTCATCCAAGTAGTAATTGGTCTTTCCAGCAGGGCCATTAATCTCTAGAAGCGTGCGCTTCTCCGTCTTGACTTCCCAATATTCAGCCACTTGAACATGAGTGTCGGTTGACCATTCCGGCGCTTGCGCTTTGGCTTCCGCAGTAAAGTCTTTTACTTCGGCATGCGGCCAGTCCTGAAGGTATTTCTCTTTCAGGATGTTATCGACCACAAAACACCCTTGCGCATCTGACCCATCAATTTCCTTGCAGTCGGGATCGAAATAAACCACATCAGGGTTTGGAATGCGCGTAACCTTCAATTCCTGATTGAAGCTCTTACCTTGGACGTATACTTTACTGATTCGGAAGAACCCATAACTTCTCTGCGCAGCGTTCTCAAAAGCGCATGTATAGGCTGATTGGGCATTCGATTTGTACTCGATGCCGCGAATCATGTCTTGGCGGAACTGAGCCGTCTTATCGTTTGCCCCTTCGCCCAATGGCAGGACTTTGATCGCTCTGGGGTTTTGGCGAACTGAGTTATTGAGCTGATTAATGTATTGGCTCAATTCGTCCATTGTGAGGCAAGGACGGTTTACGGCTGGGTCTTCGCGTTCGGCGCGTTCTTTCTCATCCCAAGGGTCGCCTGAGATGTACTTCATGTCCTTCTTGCCTTCGGCGCGTATTTCTCGCCATGCATCCTGATAGCGGGTGAAATTGTCGCGTATGCGCTTTAGGAGTTCTTCGTCTTGGGACATGCTAAGATGTGGGACTATGGGTTTTATGCTGGCAGTACCGCTCTCACAAAGCTTGCCGGATTACTCACGCCGGACACTTCGGGCAAACCGTCCGCTCTCCCCGCTGCTTCCAACCCTGAGACGCTGCCTGATCTGTAGCCTCTTTTCGTGTTACTGCCTGAAAGAACCCCTGCCGTGTGCATTTTGAGCAGGACAGAATCAGCGTGTGCTTTGGCGGCAAAAGAGCTTCAGCACATAAGGTAGAAAGCTTCTGCTCAATAGCTGCGTTCATTTCTTCTTTTCGGCCTCATATAGCAGGTTATGGATTTCGGTCGATTCCAACATGCCGAAAGTGATTGGCGACCTAAGGGTGTATACTCCCGGCTCTAATGTCACCTGTTTTCGTTGATGGTCAAACTTGAAAGGGCCAATAGCTGAAACTTTTAGTTCACTGTCCAAGAAAATTACCCTTGCTTTCATTTCTTCTTTGCTACCGCTTTCGCTACGCTCTGAAAGCCGCAAGCGTTTTCTTGGCTGGCTTTGTGTCGCGGCCTCGGTTGCCAGTGAGATAGCCTTGTGCCATTATTTCCTCCTCTTGCCCAGAGCTTTTGTCACAGCCTGAAACCCTATATGCGGACTCAATCCACCCTGCATTGCAACTCGCTTAATCCCCGGCGGAATCTTTAGCACACCAGCCTTGGGAAGCTTCGGCATCGCCAGCTTGGGCCGTCTCAGCGCCGATTGCCCCGGAGCGTACAGCGAACGCGGGTCAGATTCTCCGATTGCCGGAGCCGCTACTTTCTTGCCATAGCCTGATTTAGCCATGCTTTCTCAACTCCACATGCTTACACGTCTCGGCGGGCCTTGTTGACGCGATGGCGGAATCACTGCTACCGACCGCGCAAATGTGAGGCAAAACGCATCTGCGTCATCCGGGCTGGACTCACCACGCTCTTGAATGCTCTTTTTAGACTCAATTACTAGCTTGCCGGAACTGTTGATGCTGTAACCAGGCAATGCAAGCTGCTGACAAAGGCTCTTATTCTTCGGCAACTCGCTATCGTCCTGAATCGCGCCCATAAGCAGAAATTCTTTCGCTTTCTGCCACATGTAAGCACGCATATTTAAGCAATGTGGATTGGGGCTGACTCCGCCAAAGTTGACCTCATGCACGTTTGTATGCCCTAAAGCTTTCAACCGTTCCACTATCGGCGCTCCAAAGGCTGAATCTACAAACATTGCAGCAATCTGTCTTCCCGGTCGCCTGTCAGAAAGCAATTCAGCGCATATTCCTACACGTTGTGAACGCTCAGGATCTTGCTCACCGGGAATCCTGATAGGCTTCAAATCTGCCGGTTTACCGTCTAAGCCTCTGCGGAACCTGATTACATTCCACGCTTTCCCGCCGCCTGAAACGTCAAATCCTGCAATGAGAGGATCGTCCGGCAAGGCATACACGGTACGCCTGCTGGCCTCGGTGATGCGCCCCTTGTCAATGTACTGAAGTTCAGAAGCGCTCGGCGGGAGCCCAAAGACGCGGACTTTAACAAAATCTGAATCTTCGCCATGGTCCGTGATCCATTGTTCAATGAGCGGCTTATTTGTAAAACGCGAAGTCCGCGAGTCCACTCTACGACGGTTCCATCGTTCCTGCTTTGAGCCAAAATTGATCTCATAGAAATAGCCGGTATTTCTTACGCACTGCCCCCAAGCAAAGAACATCGGTTCTCCATCAGTCAAACCTCCTTCAGCCGTCTCGCATACCTTGTTTGGAACTTCTGAGGCTTCATCGAACAGATACCACGATGTTGACCTTCTCGCGTGCTGTCCGGCAAAGCTCTGCGCATTCTGCTCTTTACAAGTCTGAGGTGTTACTTTCCATGTGCCAGGATTTGATTTGTGAAAGATTCCACTGGCCTGAATATCAAACCAGTGGGCCGTGATACACAAACGCCCCCAAGAGAGGATTGCAGCCCAAGTCTTTTCTTCAAGCTGGTCATAAGTCCCGGCTGTTACTGTCCCAATAGAAAATGGCCGCGTAGAAAGAATCCACCATGCTATCCAAGCTCCCATGGCCGATTTCCCCGTACCGTGCCCTGAAGTCTCGGTCATTTGAATAGGCATGACCGGGGTAGAACCGTCAAACTTGCGCGCTCTGACTTCAGCCCCTAATGCGTTTAGAAACCCTTTTTGGTTATCATCCGGGCCGGTTTCGTTCTCAAGCTCTCCCGGCTCTCCCCAAGGGAATGCAAACAGGACAAAGCCGAGAGGGTCAGCATAAAATCTGCTGACCTCATCGGCCAACATCAAATCTGGGGTTATTTCAGCCGTTGCCATTTATAATTGTTGAATGAAATTCACTACTTGGTTTTGGAAACAGCGTGAATCCGATTTACACACCTACATGCAAGCTCTTTTTATTGCCGCCAAATCAGAAGACATTGCCCAAATAAGAGAGGCCGTAAAGGCCATCGAGAAGTCACGCTAGCCAGTATTGGTACGCTTGCGGCCTTCCATTAACCGCTTTACCAGTTCATCGGATGCAGAGTGCTCAACCTTTTCCTTGAGCTTCCCATAACCACGGTTTGCGTGTACGTCGTAGGCATAAGGACTGCCACTCAAAAGCGATTTGACCACTGCAATGTAAATCTGCTCCTCATTGGCCTCAAATGCCTTGCGCGAAATATCCGCCGCTGTATCTTTGGGCCTGCCCGGAGATTTAGGCCGCGTCTCTGAAGTCCATGGAGCCACAAGGTTAGCTAGACTCTTTGGATTTATTTTTCGCTTCTTTTCGATTGGCTTTTCTGCCGATTCAAGGTCGGCTTTTTCTTCGATGAATTGGGCTGTCTTAGGCATTCTTACTGTTAACTCTGTACTTGCCGTGCTAAAATGAGACTTATGACTAACAATGACGGCACGGAATCAACAGACATTAGAACCGTTTCCACGTTATACCTATATTTTGTGGGGTTTATATTCATGATCCCATTCCTGCTCAGGCTAGCTGCTGATATTGCTGGTGAAGCATACCGAGAGTTATTCCGCCGCGCCCGCGAGAAACATAATGCCAATTCGCTCAAATCGCTCTGAAATTGAACGATTCCGCATGTTAATTCGAGGAATGAGCCGCGATTCCATTCTCTACAAGATGCTCCAAGAGGAACTTGAGAAGCTTGGCCATTGGAAGCAGAAACCTCGCGGAAAACCGGGCAATCCACGCAAACTCAATAAACAGAGCGATTTCATGGATTAAGCCGGTTTCCTCTCTGGAGCTTTTACGCCCGTAATGTCTTTGCTTTCAACTACTGCCGTTGCTTGCTGAGCAATTGGCGGATTCAACTGGTTTGATAGGCCCGTGTAAAGCCCTTTCGTTACAGCATATTGTTGAGCCCAATGCCAAAGTCCTGCAATTAGAACTGTTCCCGCTGGCCAAGTGATTAGAAGTGATCCGCCTTGAACAAAACTTCCCGTGTGTGATGTGTGCAGTCCTAAAGTTGCCAGTCCAGTCAGCAGAATTGAAACCAGATGGTTTGTTTTGGTGGTTTGGTACGTTAACCAAGGCATCCACTTTTGCTGTTTGGCCCAATTCTGGATGAAAACCAGAATCAAGCCTAATGGGAGCTGCTGATCGAGAAAGTTATCCATTTTAGTAGCGGGACTGTTGCATTTGCCCGCCTATTACGCTGTTGGTGGGCTGCGATGGCTTGGGGCACGTTGGATCGTAAACACCTTCAGCCACTGCTTGAGCAACTTTCTCAGACAGTTCATGCAGCCGCTTTTCGGCATTGGCTCGCCGCTGCTGGGTTTGGGAAAATGATTCACACGCCTTATCGAAATCTGACTTTGCCGCGACATAATCCCTCATTAGAGACATGAGCGGGCTTTCTTTGGTAGCGGTCTGAGTGTCATTTATCGACGCGCGCCCATTGTTTAATTGATCTTCGTACATTTCTTCTCCTTTTTTACAGTGCCGGGAGTCCTGCCGCCACGCGCTCAGCGTTCAAAACGTCAATGGTTTCTTTGTCGAACTGCTGCGCTGTTGCCTGAAGGCTTGCCACGTTATCAGCCACTACAGGGCCAAGCGTGTCAATGGAGCGAATAGCGTTCAAATCTTCCACGCCGATTGCCGTTAGAGCTGCCAAGAGTGCAGCCAGTTTTAATGCTACGTCAGTAGGTAATGCCATGAAATTCTCCTTATGGGATCGAACTTAACTTCAATGGGACTGGAGCGTCTAAATCCCAAGTCGTTTGGCGATTACATTTCGAGCAGATGATGTTTGTGAATGTTCCGCCTTCGTAAATCTTTGATAGTGGGTCTTGCAGTGTTTCATGGCCACACTCGCACCACGCTTTACTCCTTCTGTCTTCTTTCGTGAACTGATTTTTCAGCCAAGTAATAATTGACATTACTTTTTGGGTTTTGGGCTTATCCGCCGAAGTGAACCATGGCTGTCTCGCGTGTATCCACTGATGGACTGAGTTTCCCTGATTCCGTAACTTATTGGGCCATTAAAGAACTTGCGACCCTTGTCTCTGGCATGGCATGCCTTACCATGGTCACAATAAACGCAGCGACCGTTGCCGCTGATTGTGTAATCATCACACGCGCCTAGATCGCCAGAATGACAACAGCCGCATTCACAGCGTCCCACAAGAAAATCCATCGCAGTAGGTCTCGGTGCGCCTTCCGGATGGAATCGTATTTCTCTGCCTTCACTGCTCATTTACTTCAGCACTCCAGCAGCGGTAAGCGTGGAACCAATTGAATTTGCCAATGTGATAATCGACTGAATCTCAGAAACGATTCTCTGCTGAGCAGTCGGATTCTTTACTCCTGCCGTTCCATCCGCTACCATGCTTGCGCCGATATCGCCAATTTCCTTAAGTAAGCCTTTGATCTGCGCCGAGTTCGCCGCTACAGGCTGAGCCAAAAGCGGAGTCAATTGCTCGTGAATGCGCGTGATCTTGATTTGGCCAGCCGAGAGTTTGTCGAAATATTCATTGTCGATAAGCCCGTTCTGGTGGACTGCCACGAGAGATTCAGCTACTGCGTGGTTGTGAATGCTGATTTGGGCATTGTCCGAGTTTACGGATTCCAGTTTCGTTACTGGTGCCGTTGGCGTGTTGTCTGCGTTCGGTGTGCGGTGCAGTTTTGCGCAGCCCACCAGCATTACCATTGCCAGCGCACTTGCCAGATACTTTGATTGCAGTTTCATTAAATCACTCCTTCTAGATGCTGTCTTTATCGCATGGAGTCAGGTCAACGAATACAAACTGGCCCGGTAACAGTTTACCGAAGGCTTGCGGGTTACTGATTGTCATCGTCAAGCTGGCTGCTGGCGTCCATTTCGACCATTGCTTATTGGCCGAACCTTCCTCATTGCTGTAAACCGCATTGAGTCCTATTTCTTCTTGGGTTTTGTCGCCGTTCGTGTCAGCAACAATTTTGACTGAATTAACTGACATCTTCAGGCGTAAAGCTGCGCTCATAGCATCTCTCCTTTGTAATTCCCTTACTAGGCTGCCTACAGAATCGGCAGCGTTATTTTCCATCTCTCGCTCACGTTCAATTCCTGGCCCAAGCCGAGTATGGTCACAACAGCTAACCAAGCGGCTTTCTCCATCACCACTCACGCGCCGGAACCGCTCACCAGTAGCTAAATTGACACGCTCAACATCGCCGTAGACTTTCACTGGCTCAACTCCGCTTTCTTCTGCTCCGTCATGCCGTCAAAACAAACTGATTCCAATGTCTTAGAACGATTTACCGCGCCTGATGCCTTGTAGAAAACTGGCGGCGACGGCTTAATTCCTGAATCGTTGCCAACATCCAAAAAGGATTCCAGTTCTTCGATAAATTCAGCATCGGTGTATTTCATGCGCTTGCTGCTTCTTCAACAAGCTCGTATGTTGCGGTGAAGATGTCCGGCTTGCAAGGGTAGCGTTCGCCTTGGACTCCGGTGATGATCCAATCACCAGCGGTCACATCTTGACAAGCCTCAATCGTCCTAATCACCGGCTTGCGTCCAATTTCTCCGGGTGGCCAATAAACGACTCCACCTACTTCCCCCATGTGCGGAAACCATTGAAATGCTTCGACGACTACAGGTTTTTTACGAAACTTCATGCGCTCACCAGCTCCCCAAGCCCGATCTCCAAACTCATTGCCGCCCCGCGTGTGCCAAATGGTTAGCCTGCATTATCCTGAATATTCCTATCCGCGATTGCTCAACCACTGGCCCTTTTGCCTTTGTTCCCGGCGTTTTGTGCGATGGCAATTTGGCCGGAATGTACTTTGATCGCCCGCAGTTTGGCGTAGAGTTTGAGCGCGTCGACATTGAATTGGCGTGTACTTGAGCAATAGTCTGCGCCCGCATGATCAGGAGCACATTTTCTTTAATCCAAACCGCCAGCCCTCTCCGGACGAGCGAATGCCCTCCAGAGCGTTTGATTCGCTTGGAAGGCCGGTCAGTTTCTTTTTGGTGCGCCTCTAAGACGCTACAGTGAGCCATGCGTTAAAACTGTGAGGGGCTTAAGGATTTGCACCTTACGGCGAAGGGTTTCTAGCCCTGCCTACCTGTTACCCCTCTTTAAAATTGATGGGCGGAAGGCCCTGTTGTCAGGTTTAATTGCTTATCCGCGTCAGCCCTTGCCGCGTTGATTTGCCCGCTTTTCAATACCTGAATTCTTCCCGGCTTGCCTTTTCCCTGATGATTGCGCTTGCGAGTATTGTGATATGCCAAACAGGTCTGACAAAAATAGGCTTTCCACTTGTACTTCGGAGAGTGACGCTGCCCGGACAATATCGCATCTTCGTAATTGGTGAAGCGGAGTTTTCGGCAAATCGCCATATTTAGGGAATAGCTTCCCCCTCCCATGCGCCTAACGGTCGCTCCCTTGAATGCGTCAAGGCTTCGCACATTAAAAGTGTATTAGGACGATAAGCGTTTGCAACCGAAAGCTCCTCATCGCCCACAATACCTCATCTCCGTCTTAGGGTGGCCACCCATGAGCTTTTCGCCGGAAACTCGGTAAACATCAAAAAGTCGAGACAGTCAAAAAGTTCGATACAGTCTAAATATCGCTTAACCCTCAAGGCGCGGAATCGGGATCGGGTCGGACTCCGCACCTCGTTTTCAGTTCCGGGAGCGATGGAGATAACTCTATGACGGGATTAAGGCAGGCGCAATGTTTGATGCCTCTACGATGCCTCTATTCCACGTAGAACGCGATTACGCTCTTTTCGGATGATTGAATTAGCAATTGCCGCGACTGAAATTCCTTCGGCCTCTGACCGCTGAATCAAATAATCGTAGTTGGCATCGTCCCAGCGTATTTGATGGCGCGTCTTTGAAATGAGCTTTGATTGCCGCCCAAGACTACGATGTGTTTTGGGTTCTGTGCTCATTGGGGCTCCGTAATCAACTCTCTTTGTTTTGCGCACGTCAGGCAGAGAGGATCGCCTTCAATTTCTTTATCGGCTCTGGTAGCAGCACGGCCAGCCACGTAGCAGTCAACGCACCATTCAATATGTGGCTTGGGCGCTTGACCCAGTGGCTCTGACTCTTCTGCATCTCGGGGCTGTGGTTTTACGTCCACAGTGAGTTTGGTGCGTGGTTTCCTTACTCTCTTAGGCGCTGGCGGCTTCGAGAAAGTAGACTCGGGATTACAAACTACCAGCCCTTGCGCTACCAGCACATGCAGCCAAAATTCAACTACACTCTCGCCTTTATCTAGGTCTGTACTAAATCCCCATTTACCATCAACCCAAAGCCCTTGCGCCTTCATGTTTTCACACCAGAGCGTGACCTGCCTTGGATCGAACCCAAGCGCCTCTGCAATTTTTAGCGGCTCCTGCCCAAGTTCACAAGAAGCCATCAATGTCATGGCGGCTTTAAACTCTAGGCTCTCCAACGACAGAGCCCCATCTAGTTCTTTTACCGTTTTGATCAGACGTTCCTTTAAGCCGATCTTGAGTTCCCGCGCCACGGTTCGACCTCCGGGGCAAACGATGCTCCAGTCTCGCGAGTGAACTAGAGTCTTGCCCCAAGTTTTCAGAGGTTTATTACAATTGGCGCACTTCATTTTTTACCTTCGAGACTTCTATTTTGCTCCGTATTCGCCTGTGGATTCAAGAGAAATCGTCAATGTTTATGCGGCTAAAATCACTTATTCCTCGCATGTATGCTCAAATCCTTCATCAGTGATTGGGAACTTTATGACGTGGCCGCTCTCGAACATCAAACACACGTAAGCCTCTTGCCCAGCTTCCCACTCCTCCTGATCGTGCTGCGTGATGTCCACAAGCTTTTGGCCGATGAACGGCCCCAGCAGCTCACGGATGTTTGAATAGTCGCTCACGATGGCCTCGTTTCTCCGCAGCTCAAACATTCCCAGCGATAGCCGCACACTTTACCAAGAACTACATTGTCAATTGACACCATAATCGCTGCGCATACATGGCATGGTGGGCCGTCTAAAGCCCCTGTTAGGTCGGTAAGAGATGAGTTAGTCACAGCGCATCTCTCATGATTGCTTCTACTTCGGCAACGTTCCCGGCCTTTTTCAGCTTGCGGATAGTGCGCCGATGCTTGTCGTTTTTCTTCAGCCAGTCGCTAATCGAAGCGTTGAATTTGTCCGCATCTTTCAGGGCCATGATTGAATTGATTACCGTACCTTTGACCGATAGCAGGAAAGTGCTTGACGCGGCTCTCACGGCCTCGGGATACATCGTTTCTATGTGAAAGGCTACCTGCCTGCCAATTTCCTCAGCAATCACCCTAGCGGCGTCCTTGGCTTCGCCAGAGACTTCGAGTTTGTCATTTAGAGCTAATTTGTCGCTCATCTCTTTCCCCCTGTTACTGCCCTGAAAGATCAAATCAGGCCGTCCTTGATGTCTCTAAGCCATAGCAGCTGTTTACCTGAGACTGGCCCATCCTCTGCCATTTGCTCGATAAACTTCTGCTGAGTTGGGGTGAGGCGATCAGTGTCATCCCCAATTACGTCCTCGATGATCTTGAGTATTCTGTCGGCTTCAGCGCGGCTATCATCTGCGCTCTTACCTGTAAAACTTGATCCGTAGCTCATTTGTGGCTCCTGAAGTGGTCTATCTCGGCTAACGCTTCTTTAGTTTTCTGCGCTGCGCAGCACGATAGGGGCAATCAAATTCACAATCCTCTGTGCCAGCCAAGCTACATGCCCCACTTCGATCCATGCCGCAATCAAACTCGTCATCTTCCCAAGGGTCTTGGCCGTCATAATCGTCGTAATCGTCAAATTGTTCTGCTAGGCTCACGGCTCAGTCCTTTCTGCTGCGCTGGGCAACCGCATGAGCCAAGCATCCTACGATTTCCAGCACGTCAATAAGTTGGTCTATCGTTGCGGCTCCGCCTAATTTCTGCCAGCCCATCAATTCAGTGTGAAGATTATTGGCCCGGTTGGATATTTCATCAATGCTTACTTCAACTTCGCTCATGCTTCCTGCTTTCTTGGATCATCTCCGCCATATTTAAGAAATTCATACCACGCTGCCACAGCCAGAAACTCTTCAGCCGTCAAAAGTTTGAGATTCTTTCGACAAGCCGAACGGAATAGCTCCATGAATTTCATCTCTTCTCTTCCGGCCCCGGCTGAGCGAGTGCGCCTACTAAGTGCGAACGTAGAATTGCAGCAGCGGTTTTTATCATCCTCTCAGCAACGTATTGCTCTGGGGGAACGTATGTGCAATATGGGCCTGCCAGTTTTGCGCTCTCGCCCTCAAGTGCAACAAAAATCTCCCGCGCTATCTCTTCCACCTGTGGCGTCCCTTGGGCCGCGCCAGAATAATCCCTGCACCCTTTGCAATCAGGATGAATATGGAAGCGATACAACTGCTCTGGGTGAAGAATTAAGTGAGCAATTTCACAGACGTACATTTCCGTGGGCTGCGTTCCTGCAACGGATGGAGCGGCATCAAATTTGCATCTTCCGGTGCAATCGCAATCAGGTCCTTCTTTTACACACTTTGCCAGCGCGGAGGCCGTCTCCGTTGCTTGGGTGGGCGCGTCCAACAATTCAGCTAATATTTCGTCCATTTCTTCTTGCTCGGCAGCGGAAGGGGAAAGCCTTACGGCATCCAGTTCTCTGAATCGCTCTAACAATTCGCGCACTTTTTCAGGCAAGCACAGCTCAACCTTGGGCGCGGATGGCTCAGAGGGACGCGCTGCAACTCCTGCCTTGCGCATTTCATCAACATCCACTCCTAACTTCTTGGCTAGGTCGCGGTCTGCCCTATCTTGGTGAGACGCAATTACTCTGCGTGCGTGTTCGTCGAGCGCATTCTTGTCGGGCGGCTGCTCCCCTGTGGATGCTCCGCCTGAGATGGGCTCGTGGCTTTTGTAGTTATTGTTTTTGCAGGAATAATGGCCGTCTGGGGCACGCCAGTAATCGGTTTTAATGATAACTAGATCGCAATGCCTGCACCTGCTGCTATTCTCCACGTGAAGCTCGGCTTTCGGCGGCTCCTGAGCTGATGAAGCAAGCTTTTCGGCCTTATTCAAATCACGCATTGGACATCTCCATTCGTTACGATTTGAGCGGCTCTTCCAGCCGCAAGAATGACCATCGCTGAAACAACATCCCGCGATGCGAACAGGCCGCACTCTGGGCAATCGTGCCAGCGGTCACTTAATTTTTTGGGTACAGATGCGCCACAAATGCAGGTTTGTGACGTACCTCTTGGATTCACTCGTACCAGCGTCCTACCAGCATCTGCCGCTTTGTAGGTGAGCATGTTTACGAATGCTGTCCATCCTGCATCATGGATTGATTTGGCCAGCCGCGATTGCGCCAGCCCTTTGACGTTCAAATCTTCAACTGCAATGAGTTGGTTCCCGTTAACAATCTGCCGGGATAGCTTGTGATGGAAGTCGCTGCGCTGGTTGCGAACCTTAACGTGATGCCGCACCACTTGCGCCACAGCCTTCGCCCTGCGCTTGCTGCCACGTTTACAGCGTGCGAGATGCCGCTGCGCTCTGCGGAGCTTCGCTTGGGCCTTGCGGAAGAATTGCGGGGCGGCTACGGTGCTGCCATCCGATAACGCGATGAAAGAGGACAAGCCAACATCAATCCCACACTCGATATTTACCGCTGGCAGGGTAATAGTCTGGTATTCGACTGCAAATATTACAAACCACTTCTGGCCCTCACGCTTGACTGTGGCAGTTTTAATGGTGCCATCCACCGGACGGTGAAGATTGATCTTGATAAGCGAACATCCTTGAAGGCGAAGGCGGTCGCCATACACGCTGAATCCGCTGGTGCGCTTCGGAAACGTGATGCTGTCAAAGCGCCGAACGGAGCGAAAGCGCGGGAACCCATAGCCGCGCCGGAACAAGGCAGAGTAAGAGCGATCCAGGCGCTTCAATATTTCTTCAGCGCAGTTGAAATTGGGGATTTTTAGAAGCCCCTGCGCTCTCAGGTATTTCAGTTGACGGGACTGCTCATAGAAGCTTACGGTTTTCCGGCAACACTTCCATGCGCTCTTGCGCTCCTCAAGGGCTGCATTGTACAGGTCGCACGCTTCGCGCAACTGCTCCGTGAGCCATGCGGCCTGCTCTTGATTGGGATAGAGGCGGTACTTTAAACTTCTGATGGGCATCGGCAACCCCTCATTCGGGTTGGTGACATGGACTGGAATCGTGTTCAAGCACTTTTCCAGTTCGCCCAGTATACCGCAATTTGCTTGTGCTTCCACCTATTTTTCGGCCCTCGTTCGTCATCTTCTTTTCCATTACCCCATTCCCCCAGCGTCAGA
>Ga0105239_10002315_pt1 | contig 24330 bp, 23 predicted proteins | sample KBSC44metaG_FD_92761 | JGI IMG/M metagenome (GOLD analysis project Ga0105239, IMG submission 92761) | Corn rhizosphere microbial communities from Kellogg Biological Station, Michigan, USA - KBS C4-4 metaG | ecosystem: Host-associated > Plants > Roots > Rhizosphere > Soil | place: Michigan, USA...
CCTGCTACTTCCCGATGCCCTTCTTTAAGTCTGCGACCATCGAACTGATGGGCGCGGAGGGCACGGATCTGACCGACGTGCAGTGGAGCGTGCGGACCGAGCCGCTCCATGCGCGCCCGGACGAGGTCGGCTATTTTCACGCGACCTATGCCGATCATCCGCATCCGGAGCCCGGCAAAGATCTCGTGCTGCTCGATACGCGCAAGATAGAGGGGGGAGACGACTGGTCGGGACATCTGGTCGGCACCTCCTTCATCTTCTCCCACGACGCCAATCTGGGCACGCTGGAGGGTGATCCCAGGTTCTTCTTCGACGACAGCCGGACCCCGCAGGCGTACGGCACCGGCACCGAAGAGTGGGGCGGCGGAGGCGACTACTGGGGCGGGCAAAACATGACTCTGCCTCTTGCCGGACACCCGACCGGCGCGACCGATCCCGCCCATGCCCGCGATCCGGAGGACAAGATCGAATCGGCCTACCGTTTCCTGCTCGCCGACCTGATGCCCTTCGGCAAAAACGCCCGCATCCAACTGGAGCACGGCGGCGCCAACGAGTCGCAGGAGCACTACGAGACGGTCACCTACTGGTACGGCACACACCACGCCTCTCTGTTGCAGACAGACGAACTGCATGTCGGCGACCCGGAGAGCGAGCGGGAGCACCGTTACCACTCTCCCACCGCCTCTGCGCCCTACAGCCTCACCTCACGCTACGAGTGGGGCGTGGACACCCTGCGCGGCAAGGAGATCTATCCCGCCGAAACCGATACGGGGCGCTCCATGCAGGGCATCTCCGAGTTCAACCTGCATCTGAGCGAACACAACCTCGGCGTCCTCCTGCGCCGCAAACTGGACTACACCTTCCCCAACCAGCGCGCCGAAGTCTATATCGCCGATGCGCCGAAGCAGGGAGACAACAGTGCCCCTGTCTGGAAAAAGGCCGGAGTCTGGTATCTGGCAGGCTCCAACACCTGCGTCTACTCCAACCCCCGGGAAGAGCTCGGCACGACCCAACACATCGCCCAGACCTCCAACCGCCGCTTCCGCGACGACGAGTTCCTGCTCCCTCGCGCCCTCACCCAGCATCGCACCACCATCCGCGTGCAGATCCGATACACGCCCATTGCGCGCCCTCTCTTCCCAGGCGCTCCCACACAACCCGCAGCCTGGAGCGAGTTCCGCTATACCGCCTACTGCTACCGCCTGCCGATGCGCTAAAATGGATTTGGTATAATGTCCAGATATGAACAACAATACCAACACACAGGGCCTACAAGGAAAGGCGGCGTGGATCGCACGCCTCAAAGCGGGAGAGACGGTCAGTTTTCGCGAGAGCGGCAACTCGATGCATCCGCGTATCAAACATCGGCAGAAATGCACTTACGCTCCCATCACGGGACCGGAGGACGTCAAGGTCGGCGACTATGTTTTCTGTAAAGTGGGGCCGTGGACGCTCACCCACATGATCACCGCGATCAAGGGAGATGCCCAGAAGGGCTTCATGTACCAGATCTCCAACAACCACGGCCATGTCAACGGCTGGACCAGTCTGGACAAACTCTACGGCAAAGTGGTTGCCATCGAGGATTAGCGGGGTCTCCCTCCTACCTCAATAAGGGGAGAATCAGGGGAGACATGGCGAAAAATACGCTTGCGCAGCGCAGACAGCGCTACTTCCAACTCAACTCACAACTTGCGCAGATGGACAACGAACGGCTGCGTTCGCTGGTGGGGCCGGGCGAATCACAGGGAGGCTGGGGCGCGAATCAAACCGTCGATCTTGGGAGCGCCCGAGTCTTCGTGAAACGGGTTCCGGTGACGGACCTCGAATACGACCATCTGCTCTCGACCGCAAACCTGTACCAACTGCCGACCTACTACAACTACGGCGTCGGCTCCGCCGGCCTCGGGGTCTTTCGCGAACTCGTAGCCCACATCAAAACCACGAACTGGGTGCTGGATGGCCAGATCGAAACCTTCCCATTGATGCTTCACCATCGGATCCTCCCGTTCTCCGGGGAGCGGAAGGAGGTGGATCGGGAACGCCACCAGGGCTATGTGGACTACTGGGCAGGCAATGAGAACATCGGTCGATACATCCTCGATAGGGCCGGCGCCAACCACGAACTACTGCTCTTCCTGGAGCACATCCCGCATGTCCTGGACCCGTGGCTGAAGGCAAATCTCGGCAGGGCCGATAGGGTGCTGGACGATCTGTGCGCGACCGTCGATTTCCTGAGGAAGCATGGAATCATCCATTTCGACGCGCATTTTCATAACATCCTGACCGATGGAGCGCGCCCCTATCTGACGGACTTCGGACTGGTGCTCGACAAGAGTTTTGACCTGACGGCAGACGAATCGGCGTTCTTTCGAGCGCATACCCACTACGACTACGGCGAAATCCTGGCGTGTCTGGGCGGGGCCGTGTATGGGAGATTCGAGGCGCTGTCGGAGAACGACCAACGCCGTATCGGGGCAAAACATGGCATAACAGAGGGCCTGCACTGGAGCGAGAAAAGGCGCCTCTTTCTGGAGAATATCGAGGAGATAGGTGCGGACAGCGTCCTGAAGTTGGACCGACGTGCGATTACCTGTGTGATCCGATACCGAAGCATCATGACCTTGATGCAGGCGTTCTGGGCGGAGATGGGGCGCAATCATAAGAAGGACACTCCCTTCCGCCACACCCGGTTGAAGCGCTTGTTGAAGGAGAGTGGCCTGGGGCACTCAGGCAGTAGTTGTTAGTCAGAATCTTAGGGGAAAGATCTTCTTTCCCTGCATCACTTTTGCCCGAAGCGACCGTAGGAGTTATGCGCCATGAGTCCGCCCAATGTCTTGTTGATCTGTGTGGATCAGTGGCGCGGAGACGCCCTGGGGTGCGAGGGGCATCCGGTGGTGATGACGCCTCATCTCGATCAACTCGCCGGGGAGGGCGTGCGATTCACGCATGCCTACTCCGCGACGCCTACCTGCATCCCCGCAAGGGCCGCGCTCTACACTGGGCTCTCCCAGACCTCCACGCAGCGGGTGGGTTATCAGGACGGCGTCCCCTGGGACTATCCCGTGACGCTCGGCTCCGAGTTTACCCGGCACGGCTTCCAGACGCAGGCCATCGGCAAACTGCATGTCTATCCGGAGCGGTCGCAGATCGGCTTGCAGAACGTGATCCTCCACGACGGCTATCTGCACTTCGCCCGCAAGAAGCCGCGCGACATCGGACTGGTGGACGACTATATCCTCTGGCTACGCGAGAAGACCGGCGATCCCCGCGCCGACTACTTCGACAACGGCGTCAACTGCAACTCGCAGGTCGCCCGCCCCTGGGATAAGGCGGAGGCGCTCCATCCCTCCACCTGGATCGTCTCCGAAGCGCAGGACTTCCTGCGCCGCCGCGATACCCGCAAACCCTTCTTTCTCTATCTCGGCTTCCATCGCCCCCACCCGCCGTACGATCCGCCGCAATGGGCCTTCGATCAGTACCGGGACGCGCCTATGCCCGATCCGCCGGTGGGAGACTGGGTGGCGGACGTGCTGGACCCGCTCGACGATAGCTGGCGCGCCGATCCCAATGTGGCGCGGTTGTCCGGCAGAGCCTTGCAGCGAGCGCGGGCGGGCTACTATGGCCATATCAGCCACATCGATCTGCTCCTCAACCGCTTCCTGGAGACATTGGGCGAGTACGGGTTGCGCCAGAACACCGTCGTCTGCTTTGTCTCGGATCATGGGGAGATGCTGGGCGATCATCACGCGTTTCGCAAGTCGCTGCCGTATGAAGGCTCGGCGCGGGTGCCGTTGCTGCTCTCCGGGCCGGGGATTCCGCGCCGGAAGGTGGTGTTGGAGGGCGTGGTGGAGTTGCGGGACATCCTACCGACGCTGCTGGATGCCGCCGGTCTGCCTGCCCCGGAAGGCATCGACGGCCGCAGCGCCCTGCCATTAGCGCGTGGAGAAATTACGGACTGGCGGCCCTTCCTGCACGGTGAACATACCTCTTTCGGCCAGAGCATCCACTGGCTTACGGATGGGCGTCGCAAATATGTCTGGTGGTCGGGTACCGGCCACGAACAGCTCTTCGATCTCACCACCGATCCCCAGGAGCGCCGCGACATCCACGCCTCCACCGTCACCGCCCGCTGGCGCGCCCACCTCATCGCCACCCTCGCCGATCGCCCGGAGGGCTTCGTGGCCGCCGGCAAACTGGTTCCCGGTCGTAGCGTTCGTCCTATGTTACAAGTTTCAGGACAGGAAAGATCCGCCTGAGGCCTGAAGCGTGCCCTTATCCTGATGGAAGGTGGACCTAACAACCATGAAAGCAATCGGACTGGACGATCTCGATCCCATCGTTGCGACAGCGTTTGTCGCGTGTCTACAGGCCCCCGCTGCCTCCCGAACCGCTCATGGCGTAGAGACCACGGCGGAGGAAGCCGCAGAGCAGCGCAAAACAAAGCTGGAGGAGCAAAAACTCCTGCGCTCCGCGCTCGCAAAGCAGCGATGGCTGGGGTCGGGGTTGGCAGGCTTTGTACCGGTAGGGGCTGCGTTCGCGAGCATTATGGTCGGTACGCAGTTTACGCACCAGCCCTGGGTGATGGGAGGACTGTTCGGTCTCAGTTTCCTCTTCTCCGGCACCGGCCTCTGGCACACCTTCCGCAAAGACTTGATGACCGGTTTTCGCACGTACCTGCCCTCAGAGGTGCTGAGCGCTGCCCGACCGTTGATGGATCTGTCTCCTGTCGAAGGTCTCTATGTCGATACGACCGCACTCTTGATCTCGATGCAGGGGAGAGTGGAGGAGCAGAGCGCACGGAATATTCTGCTCCGCTTGAATGAGCTCCTGGTGTCCGACCGTCAACTGAAAAAGCAGGCGCAGCAGCTCACCGCAGCTATCGCACAGCATCCGATCGTGGTGTTGGAAAGGGAGCGAATCGGATTCGTGCAGCGCCTGAGTGAGACGAAGGACCCTGTGACAGAGCAGGCGTTGCAGCAGAGTTTGCAGATGTGTCTCTCACGCCTTCAAAACACCGAAGCGATGGAGCAGAATCTGCAGCGTGTGACGGCACAGCAGGAGACGCTCCAACAGACACTGGCTTTTGCCCAGTCCTCCCTGATGCGGATGCAGACCACGCCGTCCCTGGCCGCACCCGTGGCAGAGGAGATTACGCAGGCGGTCGCGGAGATCAACCAGCACACCTATGCGGTAGAGGCAGCCGTGCAAGAAGTCGCAAAACTCTCTCAGTGAACTCTCCCCCGGCTAAAGCCGGGGGCTTCTCAACTCGCGCTGAGAATTTCCTGCTTCACGGGAGAACTGCTTCTTTTCAGAAGTCTGACACTCTCCTCCACAGGCATTTGACATCCCGTCATTCCAACGGAGATGTTTTCCGACAGCATTCTCATTCCTTCGAGGAGGATGTTGATCGCCGCATTGATGTCACGATCATGGACGGTTCTGCACTTTGGGTTGGAGCAGGTCCAGATCCGATCCGAAAGAGCGAGTTCTGTCTGATGCCGGCACAGATGACACGTTTTGGAACTTGCGAACCAGCGGTTTATCGCCACCAGTCGTTTGAAGTTCCACAGGGTCTTGTATGCCAGCATCCTTCGTAACTGTCCAAAAGCCGCATCCAGCCAACTTTTGGAGTGTCCACGCAGCTTGGTTTTCGCAAGCGCAGACAGGTTCAAGTCTTCGATACAGATCACATCATGTTCACTCACGAGAACATGGGTGAGTTGATGGAGGAAGTCCTGTCGTTTCTGACGGACCTTCGCGTAGACACAGGAGAGTCTCTTCCGGGCCTTGGATCGGTTCCGAGAGCCCTTCCGTTTTCGGGAGACATTCCGGTGGGCTCGCTTGATCTGCTTCTCTTGCTTACGGTAGAACTGCGGAGGAGCGGTCTTCTCGCCTTCGGAAGTCGTGAGGAAAGTGTCGAGCCCGACATCTAATCCCAGGGGGCTTTCACAGGAAGTGGGCTTCACATCAGGCAATTCGAAGTGGGAGACGAAGGTGATCTTCCCTCTGCCGTTAGGTTCCTGCTTGATGGTAGCCGATTTGATCGTTCCTTCCAGAAGACGATGCTGCTGGATCTGCACCACTCCCACCTTCGGAATGCAGACACCATTTTCGGTGAGAGACACCCGTTGTGGTATCCGAAAAGCGTTGGGAGTAGAGCGTTTCTTCTTCTTTTTGGGAAGCCAAAGTGTTTGGGATTGTTGAAGAAGTTCTGGAAGGCTTGGTTTAGGTCGCGCAGGACCTGTTGGAGTGCCTGACTGTCGGCTTCCTGAAGATAATCATACTCTTGCTGTTGTTTGAGGAGAGTGAGTTCTTTGCACTGATCCTCGAAAGAGAGGCTCTTGCCCGTCTGTTTGTAGTGCTCGATCCGGCGTGCGAGCGCCCAGTTCCAGACCACTCGCCGACAGCCTGCAAACTGACGGGATCTCTCCTGTTGCTCGTGAGTGGGATTAATCCGGTATTGATAGCATTTCTGGACGACCATGCCCGATTATACCAGACAAACGTACATTCTGTCAAATGTGAACGACACCGATTGGAAGTTGCAGGGGTTCTACATCCCCACGGCTAAAGCCAGGGGCCTTCCACCCCTCCACCCCTCTTCAGTAAGGTTCAGAAAGTGGACCCTCTCATGGAACTACGAAACCCTCCCGTGCCGATGTCGTCCTGAGTGTATGCAGGGTCGCTGCCGAAATCTGCGGCGATCCGAGAGGCGTGGGAGGTGTTATGGCAACCAGAAAGCGCAAAAAGAATCTACGGACGCGCCGCAAACGCTCCTTCCCATCACGCGTTTTCATGACCATGACGCGCGTCAAGATGGCCCGCTTCGACTTCATAACAAAGGTGCGCCTCAAGATCGCTCGATACGACTGGGGGCCACTACGCGACACGCTGGAACTGTGTTTGAAACTCGCCTGGGTGGTGTTCCTGTTCGGCCTCTTCGTCTTCGCCCCACCGACCATCGGCAGGATCTATGGCCCCGGATGGGGTGTTCTGGTCGCGTTACTGGGATTTCCTATCTGGGCTACATTGGGCATCGGGCCAAGGCCCGGCTGTTTTTCTTTTTTGGAATGGATGATCTATATGACAGGCTATATGGTGATCCTCGGCTCCGTTCTGGGGAGGACCCTGGACCTACTGAAACCCCTCCTCCGGCATTGATGTGTGATTCAACGGAAATATAAATTCTTGTGATGCGTTGAAACGCCTGTCGGCCTATTTTTAGGCATAACGTTCTGAACGTTCATCGCGCGTTGGCGCACGTATCTCAGCACCACCCTCGCAGACCTTATCACGGCTTGTGATCGCTAGCCTGAAACTTTTGGTATAATGAAAAATGGGAGACAGGAGAACCCTGGATTTCTTTCCTGCGTTTGTGCGCCCTTATAGCTCAGTGGTCAGAGCGGGAGTCTTCAAAACTCTGCGTCAGGAGTTCAAATCTCCTTGGGGGCATGGTTTGAGGGTACGAGGTGGCTACGGAGGGTATGCGCGATGTGTCGGTATGCGTGGAAGAACTATAAAGAGCACTATGCCTGCTTTGCGTGCCGGAAGATGTTTCGGCCCTTGCAGGCGGAACCAACGCGCGATGCCACTCGGGAGTGTCCGGAGTGCAAGCGGCCTATGAAAGCGATGGGGAAGGACTTTAAAGCGCCGCCTCAGCGTGATGTTCGAGCGTGGCGCGCGATTGAAGAGCGGGAGTACACTTTTTTCTCCTGCGGGTGTGGCTCGGGCGTAAGACCCGACCTTCGTGGCGTAGAGAAAATTGTCCAGGCAAAAGCGAAGCAGGCGCGCAAGCAGGCAAAACAGGCCGTGCGCGATGCCTGGAAGACCCCTGCGACGACCGAAAATAGATAGAAAGAGGAGACGACCGTCATGACGTGACGTGGATTTGATGAATGTAATTCCCCTCCTGGGATTCTCTGAGATGTAGGCGACCCGCCGGATCGATCCGGCCTATCAACCCCTATTTTTCGAGGAGAATCGACAGTGAATACACTTTCCCGCAAGGTTACGGCGACCTTCTTTACCAACGCCGATGGTTACTCCGCTCTCGTGACGCACTGGAGCGCACTGATGCAGGACACGGACGCCCGCAAGCGCGTCACGGCGGCGCATCACCTGCTCTATCAGGCGCTACGCGGCAAGAACTGGCAGAAGGGCTTCACCGATGTGACCAACCCCGTGAAGCTCGCGAACGGCATGACGCCGGGGCATCCTGCCCGCGCGGTTCTGCCGCTGATCCACAGCCCATACCATGAGGCGTTCCTCCTGGCCCCGTTCGCGGGTCTGGTGACCCCCGAAGCGCTGGCCAGAGTCCGCGCGCTCCTGCCTGTCTATCAGTACAGCGTCAATCCGTTCGAAGAGGCGCCCTACCACGACCCGGAGAACGCTTTCAGGGAGGAGGCGGCCTGATGCGAACCTCTCTTCCCTCGCCGACGCCGTATATGTACGTGCTCGTGCGTCAGGACCTCCCGCTTGCCGATCAGATCGTCCAGGTCGGACACGTCTGTTTTGAAGCGGGTTGAAGGTTCTCGGACCAACCGCACTCGCATCTGGTGCTCCTCGGCCTACCTGACAAGTCGGCGTTGGAAGCAGCGATCGTGAAGATCGTCTGCCGGGGCATCCGCTACGAGGCGTTTTTCGAGCCTGACAACGACCACGGCCTCACCGCCGTCTGCACCGAAAACTTGCGAGGCCCGATTCGCAATCTGTTCCGTGGCTTCCCCCTCTGGCAGCCACCGAGCGCGGAAAGCGCCCCGCAACGCTGACGCTTCACACCTGTCAGCAGCTCCCGAGGGGAAAGGTTGCCTTTCCCCTCGCTCCACGATGACGAAACTGAGAGGAGCGACAACGATGTCCCAGCCACCGCAGATACGTCTGGTGCCCCGAAGCCGGTACGCCCTGCTGCTTGTCAGGTGGCTTCTCAGCTTCCAACTTGCCTGGATCTGCTCCATTCTTGGCGGTGGACTGCTGGTGATAGAACTCTACGATCTGAGCGTACAGTTCGCGATTTTCTGCCACGCGCCGATAGAGATAGAGCCGGGTCCTTTTAGCAGCCCTCTGGCCCTGATCATCATTCCGCTCGGAGTCGTTTTAGCCCTGGCAGGCCGCAAACTGTTTGCCCGCACAGGAACAGAACTGCCCTTCGCCCCCATCACCTCCGAAAACACGCATCTGCTGCCTGCCGCCGAATCCCTGGTGCGCCCTTCTGCCCTTCCTCCGCGCAGCCAACCGGCCGAACTGCTGCGGGCCACGCTCGATAGTCCGGAGAGTCCGCAGGACCAACTGCTGCGCGCCGCTCACGCGTGTCCCGGAGACGAACCGCCTCGCTGAACTATGCAACCCGCTCGTGCCGCTATCGTCCAGTTTGCTGTCCTGGCTTGTATCTCTTTCCTGAAACCAGGCGCGTTTGCGATAGAGGGTTGTTCCCGAAATGAGGACGATCTGCGACGATCCGTTTTGAGAAAGAGGGGAGTGGGCATGTCGGTGAAAACGAAACAGAACAGAGGGTTGAAAGAAGCGGCCAAAGAGGTTCAGGACACTTTTGTGAGTATTCGCAAGCAGAAATGGCCGGATCAATGGGAAGCGATCGAGGCGCTGGCAAAGAGTGTGGATCCTCTGGCAGATGTCGTACTGTTTCAGTTACTGGATCTGCGCTCCCCGAACGTTCGAGAGAAGGCATTGAACGCTCTGGCAGATCGAGACGAAAGGATGGGGCGGATAGCAGCACGCGCGTCGCTGGAAGATACAGATTGGTGTGTTCGGAATGCAGCGGCGGAGATACTGGGAGTATTCGGGAATCGTCAGGATGTGCGTCGTCTGCGTCGGGCGCTCACGGACGAGCATTGGGTGATGCGCGCCACGGTTGCGGACAGCCTGGGACAGATCGGCGGGAAAGCCGTGCATCCTCACTTACTGCATGCGATGACGCACGATCCCCATCCCGTGGTGCGCCGGGATGCGGCCTATGCGCTGACCTATGCCCGCAGTGCCGAGATCGTACCGCAATTAGAGAAGGCGCTGGACATCGAGAAGGCGGAGCAGGCACGGCAAGGACTGCTGAGCGCGTTGGTAAAGTTGGGTCAGCGCGAACGTCTTGTCGAACTGCTGGCGCTGCTCTCTTCCGAGGACTGCAGCGTGCGCCACGCGGTCATCAACATTCTCCCCGAGTGCATCGATCCCGCGGATGGTGCACAGGTAGTTGCGACCCTCCAGGCCGCCCTGGAGACGGAAGAGAATGCCGGCGTCAAGGGCGATGGGGAAACGACGATTCAGGAGATCTCCGCAGGTATTGGACCTCGGTGAGGGGAGAATATGCAAAAGCCGATATATCGCAAACCTGTCCGTAATCTGCATGTGCTCGGCCTTGCAGAGGAGAGCACCGACGTCAATGCTTTCCCGAAGAGAAGCGAACCGGCGCTCGTTTGGGCAGCGGACTACGGCACTCCTGCGGTAGTGAGAGCGCTTCTATCGCGCGGAGCGAAGGTTGCCTTGAGAGCCAGGAACGGCAACTCGGCGCTGGACTTTGCCGTCATGAGCGGACGTGAGACGAACGTTCGGCTTTTGCTGGCGGCGGGCGCGGATCCCAACGGCCATGATGGAGACGGCTACGCGCCCCTGCACATGGTGCGTGAGGTTCCGATCGCACGACGATTGGTGGAACGCGGCGTAGACGTGAACGCCCGCACGAAGGATGGTTGTTGGACCCCGCTGATCAGCGCCGTGCTGGCCGGCGCCCCAGATCTGGTGGCGTATCTGCTGGCCCAAGGAGCCGATATTCACGCGCGCAATGCGGAAGGGGAGACCGCTCTGCTTTTCCACACAGGCCACCTCAACAGTTTTAGCCACACTGAGGATCTTCAGATCACCTGCATTCTGCTTCAGGCGGGAGCGTGCGTCAACGATACCGACGCCAGAGGCCACACACCGCTCTCCAACGCTGTCTCGCGCCTGTACGACGGCGATCATTCCACGGATCACATACGACTGTTGCTGGAAGCAGGCGCTCTTGCTGCCGATGCCGACGGCTCCCGGCTGCTAACCTGGGCAAAACGCAAGGGACATGAAGAGGCGGCACGCCTGCTGGCCAAATTCGGTGCGCAGGAGGAGACCGGATAGCCTCTTGACCAGGGGCGCTCTGGAAGGGGAAGGTTTTGCCAGGAAGTGCTCTTTCGGCCATTTCAGGCGATCCTGCGCCCTGAAATGGCCGAAAATGGAGGGAGAAGCCGCAGACATCTAGGTCTCTTGCAGGATCGGTAAGCCGGAGACCCTCTGCATCTCAGGGGAGACATCGTAGCTTACGGTGGTGACCTCCGGACACCGCTTGCAGGCGGCCGGACCTTCTTGTGCGTACCACCGGCACTCTTTCCGAATGAGGCACGGCGGCATGGTATCCACGACTGCGGGCAGAAGGCGTACGATGCGCGTCGCCAGTTGGCAGTCGGTGCCGTCGAAATGCGGGCACCTGTGCTCCGCGCAGGTAGCCGCGAGCCGGAAGACCTCCGTCGGCTTCACAGGTGCGGCCATCGCCAGTAACTCCGGCGTCGCCGGTACATGTTCGTTCAGATAGGCCAGTCGGGTCGTCTCTCCCTCCGGCTGGACCAGGCCGAGGATCCGACAGTTGTCCATGCCGGGCTGGGCGCTGGGGCAGAGTTTCGACATGTGCGTCTCCTGTCACTTCTCCAGCGTCAGGACGTTGGCCACCGCCGGAATGCCCAGGATGATATGGCGTCCGAGGGAGACCACCAGTCCCTGGGAGGTCGAGCCGACGGGAGCGGCGGCGAGAAGCTCGGGATGCGCTCCAGCGATCTGTCCCGCGACATCATCGGCGAACGTCTGGGCTTCTGCCAGGGTGATTGTCTTTGCCAGTTCGATAGGAACGGGGAACCCGCGAATCAAGGAGGATACCGTGATTCCCTGGACCGCGGGCAACGCGAATTTGGGGTTCCTCTTCTGTGCTGCCGCCACCGCTGTTTTCACTGACGCCGTGAACTTGCTTAACGAGATGCTTGTTGCTCCTGCCATTCTTCATGATCCTTCCGTGTGCGAAGATATGCTCGGAGGCATCGATGCAGCCCCCGATGGTGTAGGCCGGTTGCCTGCACCCGATTAGTCGGCAGCTTTCGGCAACCGGATTGCTCGAAGAGAGGGATTTTCAATAAATATTACTAATTTAAACGCAGGGAGGGCAAGATGACAATGCGTGCGCTCTGGCGGGTGTGTCTTTGCTTTCTAGTGGTCAATGGATTGCTGGTCGGCTGGGGCCTGACGCATCGGCGGACGGCCCCGTTGAGAGTGGTGTTTTTGGATGTCGGGCAGGGAGATGCGGCGGCGATCGAGTCGCCTTCGGGGAAGGTGCTGCTGATCGATACCGGGGGCGTGTTTGCAGATGGCAGCGACAACGAGGGACGGCGCACGGTCGGACCCTATCTGCGCAGCCGTGGTATTCGGCGGATCGATATGGAGCTGCTGACGCATCCGCACGCGGACCATATCGGCGGCGCTGCGACGCTGCTGGAGCGCTTCCCGACCGCGGGACTTCTGGACAATGGACAGGAGACCGACTCGCCGGTGCTGGCGCATCTACACACGGATGCGGCAGAACATCATGTGCCCTACCTGGCGGCGCGACGGGGACAGGTACTGGATTTTCAGGACGGCGTCACGGCCCGCATTCTGGCTCCGACGGAAGCGGAGACGCACGGCTCGCCCAACAACGCCAGCATCGTGCTCCTACTTCGGTATGGGCGCACGACCTTCCTCTTCACCGGAGACGCCGAAGCCGACGAAAAGGCCGATCTCCTCACTGCCCATCAGCCTCTCCCCGGCGACGTCCTCAAAGTAGGACACCACGGCAGCCACACCTCCACCACGCTCCCCTTCCTCACCGCCGCGCACCCAAAGATCGCCGTCATCTCAGTCGGCGCGCACAATCTCTACGGCCACCCGAGCCTCGAAGTGCTGGACCGCCTCCAGTCTTCCGGCGCAAAGATCTACCGCACCGACAAAAACGGCGCCGTCACCTGCACCTCCGACGGCGTTACCGTCCACACCGAAGCCATGAATCCCTGATCCCTAACGATCCCCACACCTGTCTCGGATGCATCCTTAATCCTGTAAATCCTGAAAATCCTGTTAATCCTGTCTAAAATGCATTTCTCTGGACGAACGCTTGCGTGCTGCCGGAATTCAGAGAAACGAAACGCGATGGGGTCCGTCCTTATCTACAGGTACAATGTTGTTCAAATTCCGCTCGGAGGGCCTCTTTCTTGAAGCGTACGCTCTTATCCATCTCCGCCTGCTTAATGCTCTCTGCGCCCGGACTGTGTCTGGCGCAGACCACCACCTCCTACGAACCGTTGCTGAAGGGTCTCGCCTGGCGCAGCATCGGTCCGGCGATCATGGGAGGGCGTATCGATGATTTCGCGGTCGTCGAATCCAACCCCAGTATCGTCTATGTCGGCACCGCCGCGGGCGGTGTGTTCAAATCCATCAACCGAGGCACCACCTGGCAGGCGCTCTTCCAGGACCAGAACGTGAGCAGTATCGGGGATGTGACCGTCGCGCCCTCTGATCCGAACACCGTCTGGGTCGGGACCGGCGAGGCGAATAACCGCCAGAGTTCCTCCTGGGGCGACGGCGTCTACAAATCGACCGATGGCGGCACGACCTGGACCCATATGGGCCTCGAAAAAACCCACCATATCGGGCGCATCGTCATCGATCCGCGGGACCCGAATATCGTCTGCGTCGCGGCGGGCGGCGACCTCTGGGGGCCGAGCAAAGACCGTGGCCTCTACCGCACCACCGACGGCGGCAAGACCTGGACCCAGACGCTGTTCGTCAACGAAGATACCGGCTGCAGCGATCTGGTCACCGATCTCACCAATCCGGATACCCTCTACTGCTCCGCCTATCAGCGCCGACGCACCGCCTTCGGATTCAACGGCGGCGGACCCGGCAGCGGCATCTACAAATCGACCGACGGCGGCGCGACCTGGAAAAAATGCACCAACGGCCTGCCGACCGGCCCGACCGGCCGCATCGGGCTGGACATCTACCGCAAGAACTCCAAAATCGTCTACGCCTGCGTCGAGAACGCGAACGGCGGCGTCTTCCGCTCGGAAGATGCGGGCGAGACCTGGAAGAAGATGGGCACGGTCAGTATGTCTACCAACGCCTATCGCCCCTGCTACTTCAGCCAGATCCGCGTCGATCCCAAAGACGATCAGCATATCTGGATGGCGGCCGTCAATATGGGCGTCTCGACCGACGGCGGCAAAACCTTCCGCCCCGTCGGCCCCGCCATCCATGCCGACGTGCACGCGATCTGGATCGACCCGAACAACCCCAGCCAGGCGCTGGTCGGCTGCGACGGCGGCATCCAGTGGACCTACGACGCCGGACGCACCTGGGACTACATGAACGTCCTCGCCCTCGCGCAGTTCTACGAGGTCCACTACGATATGCGCAAACCCTACTGGGTCTACGGGGGCTTGCAGGACAACGGCAGTTGGGGCAGCCCCAACTCCACACTGACCGCCCGAGGACCCTCCAACGATGAGTGGATCAATGTCGGCGGCGGCGACGGCTTCTATGTGCAGGCCGATCCGGTGGACGACAAGACCATCTACAGCGAGTCCCAGCAGGGAGCGGTCGCCCGCCTGAACGTCATCACCGGCGAGCGCAAGAGCATCCGCCCGCGCCCGGAGCCCGGAGAGGCCCCCTACCGCTTCGACTGGAACACCCCGATCTATATCTCGACGCACGATCACAACAAGATCTTCGTGGCAGGCAACCGGCTCTTTATCTCCAACGACCGGGGCGACAGTTGGCGGCATACCGATGACCTGACCACCAACACGGATCGCTCCAAACTGCCGATCATGGGCGTCATCCCCGGCAAAGAGACGATGGCGACCAACGACGGCCAGGACAGCTTCGGCCAGATCGTCACCATGAACGAATCGCCGGTGAAGGCAGGCGTCCTCTACGTCGGCACCGATGACGGCAACCTGCAGGTCTCCCGCGACGACGGCAATACCTGGAAGAACGTCGTGGCCAATGTGGGCGTACCGAAAGGCACCTATGTCACCCGCGTGCTCGCCTCGAAGTTCTCCGAAGGGCGCGTCTACGCCACCTTCGACGGCCATCGGGGCTCCAATTTCAAACCGTATGTCTTTGTCTCCGAGGATTTCGGCGCGACCTGGAAATCGGTCGCGGCGAACCTGCCCGAAGGCGGCACCGTCAAGGCGGTGCGTGAAGATCCGTATGCGCCGGACCTGCTGTTTGTGGGCACGGAGCGCGGGCTCTGGATCTCCTTCGACCGGGGCGCAGGCTGGGTGAAAGCGCCCTCTCCGCTGCCCACCGTGCCCGTCAACGACATTCAGGTGCATCCACGCGAGCACGATCTGATTCTCGGCACGCACGGTCGTGGCGTCTGGGTGCTGGACGACATCACCTGGATGGAGCAGTTGGCCGGGAAGACCTCCGCGACGAATGCGACGCTGTTCGATCCCCGCAACGCCGTCGAGTTCCGTACCGCGAACACCAAAGCCGTGACCGGAAGCCGGGTCTTTACCTCCACGAACGCCCCCAACGGCGCGATCTTCACCTACTATCTGAAGAGCCGCCCGGAAGGCGATGTCAAGATCACGATCCTGGATAAGAGCGGCAAAAACGTGCTGCGGGAGCTGACGGATCTGGCCGCGGAACCGGGCCTCTATCGTGTGCCGTGGGATCTGCGCGTCGCCGGGCAGCCGACCCCGTCCGGCCCCACCCGACCCGCGCGGCCCACACAGACGGCCGCCGTGACCTATCAGCCTGCCAACACGACCACAACCGGCGCCGCCGTACCGCCTGCGGATGCGAACATGGCGCAAGAATCTGCCAATCCAGCCGCTGCCGGGACCGGAAGACGCCGTCAGCCTGTCCAGGCTGGACAAGCCGGTCAGGGCGCGGGACAGGGAGGACAGGCGGGTCCAGGGGGCGGACGCGGCCAGGGCGGTGGCGGGGGACGAGGTCAAGGCGGCGGCGGCTTCGGCGGTCGTGGTTTCGCACGTGGACCGCGCGCTCTGCCGGGCACCTATCTGGTACGACTGACGGCCGGGAAAGAAGAGATCACCCGCCAGATCGTCGTCGAAGACGATCCCCGCATCGTGCAGACGGATCGCGAGCGTAAAGAGCGCTTCGATCTGGTGATGCGCGTCAATGGCATCTCCGCGACCTACAACCAGGCGCGCACCGCGCTTACCAGCCTGAAGACACAGGTCACCACCCTCGTTGGGGAGAAAGAGCTTGCCGCCGCGCCCCAGCCCATCAAAGACCGTGTCACGGCGCTCAACAAGCGTATCAGCGCACTTCAGACGCAACTGGCGCAGGGTACGAAGGCTGCCAAAGCCAGAGAACCGGAGAAGGCTCCGGCCGAGACCTCCGAGAAGCCGTCGGAGTCGACGCCGGAACAGGCAGCAACGCCGACCCCCGGAGGATTCGGCGCGAATACCGCGCCTGTCCAGACCAATCTCCTCCTCCTGAACAACTCGCTGGACAGCATCACCGAGCCGCCCTCGAAATCGATTCGAGAGCAGATCGAAACCCTGCGCACGGAGGTCTCACAGGTCGCCCGCGAGGTCGCTGCCCTGCAGGAGAGAGAGATCCCCGCCCTCAACCGCGAACTGGAGAGCCTGAAACTGAAGCCGCTCGATGCCGGCAAACGTGTCGCTCTCGTACAGACGGCGAAAGACATGACGGTCCTCGCAGAACTGACCGAGGAAGAGATCGAAGCCGCCGGTGGCGACGACGCGGACATGGATGACGCCGCCGATCGAGATAAAGACAGAGACATGGACGCGGACAGAAGGTAAACCTCCTCTTCGCACCTCGCCGGGTTTACCTCCCCCAACCCCCTCCTTCTAAAGGAGGGGGCTTTTTTCTGTCTGCTCATGTCCTCGGAGCCCCGAGGGTTGTTTTCGCGCCGTTTGAACGGCGCGATGCAATCGCAATGGTCGTTGCTCACAGATAAATGGTAGCTTCATCGCAAAGAAGGAAAGGAGCAGGCAGTAAGCCCCTCCTTGCGAAGGAGGGGTTGGGGAGGTAAACCCGGTGAGGTGCGAAGGGAAGAGTTGGGCATTGAAAAGCCCCCTCCTTGAGAAGGAGGGGGTTGGGGAGGTGAATCCCTTGCCAAGCGCCAGGGAGTCATACTTGCCAACCTGAGCCATTTGTCAGGTTTTAGCGGTTTCGGGGCGGTCGGCGGGGACGATGATACCGTCGAAGATCGCGGCGTTGGTCTGGGCATGGCAGTCCTGGCCGACGACGCAGCGTTCGATATGCGTGCCCGGCATCACCTCCGCGCCTTCCCAGAGGATGCTGTCGACGACGGTGGCGTTCTCGCCGACGATGCAGCCGTTGCCGAGAATCGTGTGGTCGCTTACCTGCGCGCCCGCTTTGATGGAGACATTGTCGCCGATGGCGAGCGGGGCCGTGAGCTGTGCGGTTGGAGCGATCTGCACATTCTCGCCTACCCAGATCCCCGGACTCAGCTCCGTGAAGGGCTGCGCGGACTGCACCAGGCCGTTCAGCACATCGCGGTGCGTCTGCTGATAGACGCGCAGGTTGCCGACGTCTTTCCAGTAGGCTTTGGTAAGATGGCCGTAGAGGGGCAGATCCTTCTCCAGGAGGAGAGGGAAGACCTGTTTGCCGAAGAGGAAAAAGGTATTGGCGGGAATGTAGTCGAACACCTGCGGCTCGAACAGATAGACGCCGGTGTTGGCCGTGTTGGAGAAGATGACCTCTCCTTTGGGCTTCTCCAGGAACCGGGTGATCCGGTCATCCTCGTTCAGCAGGACAATACCGTATTCGCTCGGGTCGTCCACCAGCGACAGGGCGATGGAGGAGAGCGCTCTCTTCTCTTTGTGCGTTTTCACGAACGCCGTCAGATCCATATCGGTCAGGTCGTCCCCGCCGATCACGATAAAGGTTTCGTCCTTGAAAAACGCTTCGGCATTCTTTACACTGCCGGCGTCGCCCCACAGTTTGTCTTCTCGTGCCCAGTGGATCTTCACGTCCCATTTCGAGCCGTCGCCGAAATAGTCTTCGATCTTACTGCCCAGATAGTGCGTGTTGATCATGATCTCATCGAAGCCGTGCTTCTTGAGGAGCGTGATCAGGTACTCCATGACCGGGCGGTTGACGATAGGCACCAGAGGCTTGGGGACATTGCGAGTCAACGGGTCGAGGCGCGACCCGACTCCTGCCGCCAGTATCATCGCTTTCATTTTGACGTACACACTCCTATTATTCTTTTGAGCTACTCAGGCGGGGAAACGACGAATAAGATCGGCAACGTAGACGATCTGCTCCTCTGTCAACTCCGGATGGATCGGCAGAGACAACACTTCCCGGGCGACACGTTCCGCCGCTGGGAAATCCCCTTCCTTATAGCCAAGATACGCATAGGCGGGCTGAAGGTGCGTGGGGATCGGATAGTAGATCTCGGAATCTACGCCGTTGGCCTTGAGATAGGCCTGGAACGCATCACGGCGAGGATGCCGCACGGTGTACTGATGGTAGATATGGTAGTTGGCGGGATCGTGGCTCGGCAGTTGGATGCCTTCGGTATGGGTATCGGAGATGTCGGCCAACAGCGTATGGTAGAGCTCCGCATTGCGGCGGCGGCCCGTATTCCAGGCTTCCAGATGGGGCAGTTTTGCCTGAAGCACCACCGCCTGAATCGCGTCCAGGCGACTGCAGTAGCCGACCCGTACATGATGGTACTTATGGCCCTGCGTGCCATGTCCGCGCAGACTGCGCAGCAGTTCCGCCTGGGCGTCGTCGTTGGTGAGGATCATCCCGCCGTCGCCATAGGCGCCCAGGTTTTTGGTGGGATAGAAGGAGACCGTGGTCATGTTCGCGTGGACGCCGATAGGATGTCCGTTCTGACGCGCCCCGACCGCCTGCGCCGCGTCGATGATCAGGCACAGGTTATGCTTTTTGGCCAGCGCGCTGAGGATCTCCCGATCGCACATCTGTCCATAGAGGTCTACGGGCAAAATCGCACGGGTGCGCGGAGTGATCTTCTCTTCGATGTTCTGTTCGATGATATTGAAGGTACAGGGATCGATATCGACATAGACGGGGGTCGCGCCGACGAGCGCGATGGCTTCGGAAGTCGCACCGAACGTGAACGGCGTGGTGATCACTTCGTCGCCGGGGCCGATGCCGCAGGCGACGAGGGAGAGCGTCAGCGCATCGGTGCCGGAAGCGACGCCGATGCCGTGTTTCGCGCCGCAGAGCGCCGCGATGTCCCGCTCCAGTTGCGCGACCTTTTCGCCGCCAATGAAGTGAGAGCTTTCGATCACGGCACGAATGGCGGTGTCGATCTCCTCCTTCAGTTCATGATATTGCGCTCGCAAATCTGCGAGAGGAACTTTCAATCCAGCCTCCCTGTCCGGGCCGTCTCCGCCGGGACCCTGTCGCGCCGTCTCCGGCGTCATGCCATGCAAATCGTGTCTATACTATACCTTGTGAATACCCTCTGAGAGTCCGAAAACGCGGAAATGTCTCCGCTAACCCTGTGAATTTGCGGTCAAAACTTCCTGAGCGACACGCCGCGCGGAGGGGCCGAACTCCGGATCGTTGAGGGCGGCGCGAATGAAGGCGGCATAAAAAGTCTCGAAATTGCCGATGTCGCGTCGGTACTCGCCGGGGTGCAGCGGGGCGGCCCACAGGCTCCCGCCCTCCTGCTTCAGCGTGCGTACCGCATCCGTCAGGTTCAGTTCGCCGCGCGAATCGAGCGGGGTACGGCGCAAGATCTCGAAGATCGTCGAGGAGAGAATCCAGCGCGCGGCCACCACGTTCCGGCTGGGCGCCTCCTGGGGCGCGGGTTTCTCCACGATGTCCCGCAGTGCGAAGGGCGCAACCGGCACGTCGGGCTGTGTCTCCTCGGGTGCCAGCACTCCGTATCGCGACACCTTCTCCCATGCCACCTGCTCGGTCAACACCGTCGCCTGCGATCCCTGATCGACGTGCACGGCAACCAGACGGCGTAGCGGCGCGGCCAGGTCGGGCGATTCGATCATACAGTCTCCGAAGGCGACCACGAACGGCTCTCCTGCGGTCCAGGCGTCGGCATAGAGCAGGGCGTCGCCGAGCCCGTGCTGCTCCTCCTGTACAACGTACGAGCAGTGCAGCACGGTTCCTGTGATCTCGTCCTCATAGAACTCTCCGAAATAGCTGCGGATCTGAGGTTTACGCTCCGAGACGATAAAAAGCGCCTCCGTAATGCCTGCGCCGAGCAACTCCGTCGCGATATGCGCCAGCACCGGCTTGCGCCCGACCGGCAGCAACTCTTTGGGGAAGGCCTGGGTGAGCGGGCGCAGACGCGTGCCCAGCCCGGCGGCAGGCAGCACCGCGCGGCGCAGAGAGTTTTCCGTTTTAGATGGGATGGGCAGGGACATACGACCTCTGGATCCGGGGCTAGGAAGCGTGTGCGGGGAAGAAGCTGTGAGGCGATTTCCACGGAATTGTAGGGGGATTGTAGCAGAAGAACGGCCTCGCGGTCAACGCATAAAGGAACGATTTTCGGCGCTTGCAGGGTATTCTGAAAGAGAAACCGTTCCCGGCACGTACCAAAACAGCAACCCTTCTGCTTCCGATGTCGTGGCGTCACACCTACTGCTCGGCATACGTCTAAGGAACTGACTTTGAAAATTTAACCTTACGTGATGAAAGGACATTTCGGAATGAAGACTCGTATTCTGGGCCTCGCGGCGCTCACACTGGCTCTGGCGCTCCCGTTCGGTGCAAAGGCTCAGGGAGGCGCACCGCCCTTCGCTGGCGCCAAGTCGATGACCACCGCACAGGCGTTGGCGGAGGCTCCCAAAGACGATCCCACTCTGGCGCCGCTGGCAAAGGCATTCACTGCCGCCGAGGCCGCGCTCAAGAAGTCGCCGAAGGACGCCAAAGCGAAAAAGGCTTACGTCGAGGCGGCCTACAAATACGGCAAGACTGCCGAGGACAACGCCAGTGGCAAACTCTCTCGCCCGGTTCAGTATCGCGCCGCGCTCGCCCTCTACCGCAAAGCGCTGGCCGTAGACCCCAAACACCAGCCGAGCCTGGACGAGAAGAAGAAGATCGACGATATCTACAAAGGGATGCCCGGCGGTATTCCCAAGTAACTGTCATGCCCGTTCCCTCTTCCGTTTTTGGAAGAGGGAATGTCCCACTCATCTCGCATCAGAGGAGACAAAGATGCTTTCAAACCGAACCCAATTTGTTAGAGCCGGTCTTTTGCTGACGGCGGCTCTCATGACCACGCAACTGTTGGGCACCCAGTCGTTGCAGGCCCAGGGCACTCCTGCACCCAAAAAGGATGTCGTTGTGACCGCTCCGCTCTCGCTTACCGCAAAGACCGACCAACCCACCTATAAAGCCGACAGCGCCATCAAGTTGACCCTGACGGCAAAAAACACCACACAACAAGACCTGCCTCTGCGTTTCAATAGCGGGCAGCGCTACGACTTTGAACTGTATCGCGGCAAAAACGCCAAAGGCGAGAAAGTCTGGCAGTGGGCGAAGGGCAGAATGTTCACGATGATGCTCAGCTCCACCAACGTCAAACCCGGCAAGCCTCTCGAATACAGCGAGACCTATCGCCCAGGCGGTGACGGAATGCCCGCCCTGACGCCCGGCTTCTACACGGTGGTTGCGACGCTCAAAGCCGCTTCTAAAACCACTCCTCCGATTTCGATGCCGACTACCACGGTAACTTTTCAGGTGAACTGAACAGTTCGCAACCTGAATCCTCTTCCCGTAAGCGTAACGAACATATTGGGGAATGGGGATTTCAACCAGCAGCGTTCTCGTTGCACCTCACCGGGCGACCTAACCCCCCCTCCCCCTTCCCGACACGGGAAGGGGGTGCCCGCCTCACACTTTGCGCCTCGCCACGCACTCTTTTGCCGGGGCGTAGCCCCCTCGTTTGTAAGGCAATAGCGCCCTGCCAAGTCGCCACTTCCACACTGGAGAAAGTCGGAGTGGCGCAGCAGTTGAACAGACGGGCACCCCCTTCCCGGTGAGCGGAGCGAACGAAATCCTATGCGCGGAAGCATAGGATTTGGAGTGCCTGTTGGGCGACCTTTCACGGAAGGCGGGGACGGGGGACTTAGGTCACCCGGTAGCAGGAGAGAGAAGGTCGAGGACCTCCTGGAAGCGGCGGGTCTCCAGGGAGCCGAAGAGGGGGTGGCGCGCGAGCTTGGCGCGGGTGAGGGCGGGACTGGTGAGGCCGCAGAGGAAGCGGGCGGACTGGCGGGTTTCGCCTAGGGCTTCCGGGTGTGCCGCTCGGAGTTGAGCGAAGGCTTCGGCATCCCAGGCGGCGGGCAGCGGCGCGTTCGCCTGCAGAGCGGGCAGGCGCTGCGGTTTGCCCGTCATGCAGAAGGTACAGTGTCCGCAGGGCTCCGGGCGATCCTCGCCGAAGTAGCCGACCAGCGCGTTGGTCTGGCAGCCGTCGTGCTCCACCAATTCCAGCACCTGTCCGATGCGTGCGATCTCCTGCCCTTCGCGGTGCAGGAAGCGCTCCATCAGCGCCGCCACCAGCACCTCGATGTCGGCCTCGGGCTGCAGGCGTGTGTAGCGCTGTCGAATATCCGAAGCGCGCAGCTCCACCAGCCCACGCTCCTCCAGCACCTCCACCGCCCGCACGATCCGCTTCCGCTCCTGCCCCAGGGCGTCGGCCACGGTAGAGGGATTCAGGCTGTACAGGATACGTCCGCGCTTCGCCTGCGCAAAGATGGATTCGAGCAGGCGCTTCGGTTCGCCGGAGAAGCAGCCCAGGATCTCCGGGACCGGGCGCAACGGGCGTAGCTCGTATCCCGCGTAGAACGGAGTGCCCTGCTTTAAAACTCCCATCAACTCCAGATAGGTCAAAACCGTCTTCAGCACGAGCGGGCGCAGGTCGTGGCGATTGGAGAGGTCGTACTGGCTGACATGGAGTTCCGCGGTGTTCTCGTCTTCCCCATCGGCAGGAACCGTGAGAAGTTCGGTCAGCAGGCTGCGCAGGGCGGTGTCGGTGGGAGTGTCGCCGAAGGCGAAGTTTTCCAGCGTCGGGACATCGTCGGGGCAGGCGAACAGCTCGACCGTCGAACGTTTGCCGTCTCGCCCGGCGCGTCCGATCTCCTGGCTGTAGCTCTCCAACCCTTTCGGCAGATTGTAGTGGTAGACATAGCGCACGTCGGCTTTGTCGATGCCCATACCGAAGGCGATCGTCGCCACCACCACCGCGCGATCCGATCCCATCCACCACTCCTGCACGCGCGTGCGTTCGTCGGTCTCCATGCCTGCGTGGTAGGCTTTCGCCGGAATACCGCCCGCCTCCAACTGCGCCGCGACCCGCTCCGCAGTCTTCTGGAGCGTGACATAGACGATGCCGGGGCCGGGTTTGCGGGTCTGAAGCCGTTTCAGGAGCAGGGCGTCGCGCTCGTCGGCGCGCACCGGCGTCAGCGACAGGTTCAGGTTAGACCTATAGAAGCCGGTCACGATCGCGCAGGCGGGGGGAATGTTGAAAGCCGTGCAGATGTCCTGGACGACGGAAGGGGTCGCGGTGGCGGTCAGAGCCAGCACGCGCTCGACGCCGAGGTCCCGCGCGGTGTCCGCCAGTTTCAGGTAGTCGGGGCGAAAGTTATGCCCCCATTCGGAGATGCAGTGCGCCTCGTCCACCGCGAACAGAGCGATCTTGATGCGGCTCATCGCCGCGAGAAACCGTTCGTTGTTGAAGCGTTCGGGAGCGACGTAGAGCAGTTGGATCTTCCCTGCCGCCACATCGTCCATCACCTTGCGCCCCTCCTGGGCTCCCAGCGACGAATCGAGTCGTGCTGCCGCGATGCCCCGCGCCTGGAGGAAGTCGATCTGATCTTTCATCAGGGCGATCAGCGGGGAGACCACCACGGTGACGCCCTCGAACGCCAGGGCGGGCAACTGATAGCAGAGAGACTTGCCTCCTCCGGTCGGAAACACGGCGAGCGCGGCCTTCTTGCGCCACAGGGCGCTCATGACTGCCTTCTGCCCCGGCCGGAAAGTCGTCAGGCCGAACCGTTCCTCCAGTAGTCGCTGCGGATTGATCTCTGCCATACCTGCCCCAGAACCCCCTTCGATCTTGCCTCCCCTGCGGAGACGCCTTACATCTGTCTACGGTATTATAGCGCATTCCAGGCTTACCCGCGCCATTCGTTGGAAGGTGGAGGAGAAGATTGCAGGACCAGCCGAGTTGGGAACCAGCGGATTCGTGGAACGGTCTGTGAGCCTTCTATTCAGGGGCGGCAAAAAGCCTCTCTTCCG
>Ga0105239_10002316_pt1 | contig 24321 bp, 26 predicted proteins | sample KBSC44metaG_FD_92761 | JGI IMG/M metagenome (GOLD analysis project Ga0105239, IMG submission 92761) | Corn rhizosphere microbial communities from Kellogg Biological Station, Michigan, USA - KBS C4-4 metaG | ecosystem: Host-associated > Plants > Roots > Rhizosphere > Soil | place: Michigan, USA...
AGCCCAAAAGTATCTTGAAATCAACCAATCGTGAACTGAGGTGGAGAAGGACCGAGTAATTGCTGCTCTTCGCTTTGTACTCCGTATGACAATTAAATTGGTGACGTCCTGGCCTATTGTGATTCAGGAATTATTAATGTAGTATGAGGGATCAAGGGTATTTCTAGTTAGTCGGACAGTCCCTGCTTACTAAGTACTCCGTACATAGTAAGTAAATATTGAAGTTTAGTCAGACCAGGAATTCCTTTCCCCGCTCCTGACAAGGCTGAGTTATTCTCCTTTCAGGAGGGAGGCTTTCTCCATTGGATCGCTGTCATGATCGTGTTCATTTTTGTGAGCTATCTATATTTTCCCAAAGAAAAAACATCATGTGTGGCGATGAACTCTAGGCCCAACGTGAGGGTAGAGGATTGTCCATGTCTTCGTCGATAGATCCTGTCCTCCGTCGACCCTACCGAGGTTCCAGTTAGGCTGTCTTTTGAAACCCGTTGAAGCCCCCGAAAACTAGGCACTATTTGCAACTACAGGAGTCAATCGCTGATACCAACGACGCACAAGTTCCAACTCCCTTTCAGGACACCACGCCTGCCCTTTGAGCATTCCCACCCTGATAATCCAAAAATATCGGACAACACATTTTCACAAAAATACAAAAATCTTGTCAATGAGGTCGTACCCGGGTTCGAACCGGGGTTGCCGGAATATTTCAATTGCATCAAAATCCGGAGTGATAACCACTACACTATACAACCTTTGGAGGACAAGAATGTGGCTGAATTTCAGCCAGTTCAATCTATGACGTGCAAATTTTATGGTATGACTAAGCATTCCTTTAGTAGGCGATTGGCAGGGTGGTGTTGCATTTCGTTCACGTTAGGCGTTAGCCGGTAAGGTGGACTCCGCGGAATGGAATGTCCTTATCTCCACGACTTACGAGCACAGTTGCTGCCTACCTAGGTACCAGGTGGTCTACTCTAGGACGTATTTCGGCACGCGATGCTGAATGCTTGATTTTATTTTAAATCAGTCTTGTGGCATGACATCGAAGGAATTGCTTGATGCTTGATGCAAAATGGTTAGCCTGAGAAGCCCAGGGCCCAAATTGACGTACCCCCTGTAGCCTCGTGAGAGGCTCAAGTGGTTGTTAAGCCACCGTCGGGATTGTCAGTTTCCGCGAACCGTGATTAGGTGGCGTGTTGCTGCCTTAAAGTCGAGTATTTAACGGCAATCACTTCCAGCAATATCTCAGGACCCGACCTTAAACACCTGAACAACAAAAACATGGCAATAAGAGCGATAGTGGTGGGCGGGACGAGTGGCATCGGCTTTGGGATGGCCTGTCGCGTCGCCGCCGAACTCAAGCCTGCAACTGTTATCATTAGTGGGCGTACAAGGCCTCAGAATATCCCACACGCCAATATGGAGTTTCGACGACTAGACGCGCTATCAATGTGCTCAATAAAGCAATATACGGACAAGATCAAGTCCGAACTCGATGGAAAGCTGGACTATCTCATCATGACGCAGGGGATCATGACGATCGCTGGACGGACGGAGACACCGGAAGGAATCGATCGCAAGATGGCATTGCATTACTACGGAAAACAGCTCCTAATCCGGGAACTAATGCCAGCTTTGAAGGAAGATGCAAAGGTCATCGTCGTGCTTGATGGGATCTTTGGTAACGCAGCTAAACTTGACTGGAAGGATCTAGACCTGAAGAGGACCTACAGTATCGGCAACTCAGCACAACACTGTATGGTCATGAACGATGCCATGATTCAGTTCTACGCAGCAGAACAAAAGCGGCAAGGGACCGGCGCACGGCATTTTGTGCATGCTTTCCCGGGCGCTGTTAAGTCGAATCTTGCCAGAGAATTGCCTTGGTACCTGTCGCCCTTGCTGGGGGTTGCAGGCAGCCTTGTCGGTGTCTCTGTGGATACCTGTGCAGAACGGTTGTTGAGTGGTACTGCAAAATGCGCAACGGAAGGTAAAACCGAGGGACGGTTTTGGAGCAACATCGACAGTAAGGGCAAGCTGAGCTCAAAGAAGACCGTTTTCACTGAGGACCAGATGAAGAAGATCGCAGACCACACATGGGATGTTGTCGATAAGGCAATCGAAAGTAGCCCTAACTGAGCGGCGATATTGGGAAACATCAGATGGCTATTCAGAAATTGTGTGTCCGTTTATTGATGTGCCCGAATACCATGACATTTCAGTCAATAATTAAGAACATAAGAATTGCCTTCGCAGGGCGTCAGTGGAGAATTTTTACCGTGCTCTTCATGGGCATTCATTTACACCTTTACGAGGTGTTTGACTGGCATCCACTTCCCATTCTCGTCCTGTTTCCATATTACAAAATGATGAAAGTTGGCCGGCTGTCCATCAGGACCTGGGAGCTCAAGGACTGCATCCCGACACATTCGATTGCTTTCAGGTGGAAGCTCCATTGTATAGCGTTCTAGGGAAAAGACACCGTCAAGACTGCCTGACTCCTCAGTCCCTACCACACGTTCCGCAATATCAGCTAGTGTGTCCGCTTTCCAAGTATTCTCGACTTCTGCTCCCGAGCGGAGTAACGAGATTGCCTTTCGACGAATAACCGGGTGTCGGCATTTCGTTGCCACGAAGAACAGTTGAGGGATGACTCGAGTCTCAAAAATAAATACCGGGCGCGTCTCGTTGCTTCCTGAAGCTATAATAAGCTCAGCGTGGTCGACCATGGATTGGAATATTTGATGGAAACTGTCGAATATCGTTTCATACGTGCTTAAGATGGCGCACACGGTAATGAAATATTGCCCGTATGTCACCAGAAGCATCGATCGATGCTCGTCTTTGTAGCTGTCATCCCAGCCAGACACTAATATTCCGGGTTCCAACGTCATGCTTTCGAGTGCTTTATGCCACCGCAGATATTTCATTTGAAGAGATTGCTGCCGAAAAGTTAATTCTGAAGGAGGTGTCCAGTCTTTTTCTTGGTTGATAATAATAACTTTTATAGCATCCAGAATGAAATCGTGGGCTTCAAAGAGCAAAACAAAAAGCTCCTCTCTGGCGTCATGGAGCGACCGAAAGGTTGTGTCGGATTGGTCAGACTTCTTTTCCCATTGGGTACGAATTCTGCGCGATGCCGCCATATTCTGTAACAAATCTCGGATTCCACCTGTGAGAGATCTCTCGAGCTGCGTTGCAGGCCCAGTTGGAACCCGATCATCCGTGGTTGATCGCATCATCTCAACTGCTCGTTGCCAGAGAGTGGTCGCCTCAGCCTCATTGTCCTGAAGACACTCGATGCAGATGTAGAGAATGCATGATATCACAGCACTGGCTGGTGGAGCTGTCGATTGCGCCATACGCTTCCTGAGGCTGGCCATCGATCTACCGTACCACGTCAAAGCTCTGCGATGTTCTTCGTTGAATATCGGAGCCTTTTTCCGACCAGGCAACGTGTATGCGCGAGAATACTGAGGATGCTGGGTCAGGCATGACAAGGCAATGACAGCATCCCAGATGACAGGATCTGAGTGACAGATTTGAGGGACCAGCTGTCTCCAGAATTGTCCATCCACAAGGCTAGTCGAACTAGGCACAAATCGATTCATGAAGAATTCAAAGGATTGTAGTTCAGCATGGTCCAGGTTCGCGTATGTTGTAGGGCGTGTCAAGTGCACAATTCTATTGTTCGTGCTCAATGGAGTTCCGGTAGTGTTTCCCTTGCGAGCGTAGCCATCACACTTTCTTCCCGTTGTCAGGCACCTTTGGCAGGCAGGATGTCGCTCATCGCATTTGACTTTCCTGATCTTGCAGGTGATGCATCCATTATTGGACTTTCTGGCCCCAAGCCGTCCCCTTTTGGACAGCCCCTCTGGTGAAGTCATGGTCAGCCTTTTGACATGATATTAGTCTTCGCCAACCGAGCCACGTGACGAAATAAATGCGGAGTGAAGTGGACAATTTTACTTTCAAACGGTGTGGCGACCATCGCAGCCTCTTCTGATGGACAAAACCAAGGATGGACAAGCTGAAATAACTGTTGTCTTCGTGGGAGGAAGAGCGAGGCCTTGTTTCAAGGAGAAATCATTGTGGCAGGCCCCTTTGGTGCTCAGGGGAGCTCTAGTACGAAGCGTTTGCCCTGTGGCGCACATGGCCTCATTGGTACGGCGGTATACAAACAAATGAAGTGCAGTATCGAGATCCACTCGCCAAGCCCGGAAAATAGCGTCTTAATTGGCTATTCCTCCCGCCCGTTGTTCAGTCATATTCTTTCTCAGATCCAGAGAGATAGTTTATCCTTCAGCGCCATCATAGAGGTTCCTTAGAATTCATTCGCTTCCGGCTCCAGAATACTGACGAACAAAGGGCACGAAGGCCGTCGCATTGTCTCAACATCATCTCAGTGGCGAAAGCATTTAGTTCAACATGACCTTCATTACTGTCGCCAGTGCCACACTCCCTAGTGTACCGCTTGACTTCCAGGGAAATCTTCGGAGAATTCTGGAAAGCATCCGGCTCGCAAAAAGCAAGGGAGCTAAGCTTCGCACGGGTCCTGAGGTTGGAGACTTCACAAATAGACCAAGTAACGAAGCTGATCAAGCTAGCTGGAAATTCCGGGATATGGATGCCTTGACCATCACCGTATGTTTGGCTTATACATTAAGGTCTTGCTCAAGGTTTGCTGATTTTGGCGTGAAAAGTCGAGGGCGATACCTTCTTTCACAGCTGGGAGGTTGTCGCGCAGATCCTTAATGATCCTATAACCAAAGATATGCTCGTCGATGTGGGCATGGGCGTGAGGCACCGGGTGGGTAACATCTCAAAACTCCAAGCTGCTACCTGCTAACATTCATGTTCAGAACGTACGGTATAATTGTCGCATTCTGCTAACATATCAAAAAATATTTCTCATCCGACCGAAAATGAGCCTTGCTAATGATGGCCTGTATCGTGAGGCCCGTCATTTTACAGCTTGGGTCAAACCAAGAACGGTTGAGAACTACTACCTCGAGCAGGTCATACGAGATATTACTGGACAGAAAACCGTGCCTATTGGAGATGCGGTACTATCGACTTTAGACACATCTGTGGGGTAAGTCATATGATCTTTTATACTTTGATCGTGAGATTCTTGTCGTTCTGGTTCTTAAATTGGATGACATAGTTGCGAGACATGCGAAGAGCTTTTTACTGTAAGTGCTCACAGTTTGTTTTTGCTGTCAAGGCGATTTTCATGCAAGCCATAATTGACTTCTTCTCAAAGCCATTGAATCCATCTACCAACATGGGCCTGAACGGGGTGGAAGTCATCGTCAACTCAAGCGCCTCTCATGCCGAACTAAGAAAACTCAGTACCAGACTTGCTCTGATACAGAATTGCACTCGGAAGCTTGGAGGGGTGTATATATATGCAAATGCTACTGGGATTGGTGAGTTTTCCTGGTGCAATCCTGGTTCCCTCGCAATGAAATAGCCTTCTATACGATCTCCTAACCTTGATTGATACAGACGGCGAGGCCAGAATGATGTTTGATGGCTCATCAATGATTCTGAGTAATGGCCGCGTGATGAGGTGCGTCGCCCCTTTCTGAAAGGCTTGCCAAACCCCTACTAAGTTATGAAGCCAATCCACACAGTTCTCTCTGGTATTAATACACACCTTCATCAAACCTAAATGATGTACCTGACGCTCACACTTGTACAGAAACCCGTGGAGGTTATCACTGCGACGATTGATCTAGAAGAGGTCCGCAGCTATAGAAGTAGCATATCACGAAATGTACAGGGTGCGGCACAGCCAGAGTACCCTCGTATAGACTGTGACCTCTCTCTTTCCTATTCATCCGACGAAATTTTACTCTCGGACACTTTACAACTATCCCGGGAAACCTCGCTCAAAATCCTCGACCCGATGGAAGAAATCTATCGTGCGGAAGCAGCTTTCCTCTGGCAATATCTTACTCGGGCGAACGCTGGTGGGTATTTCCTCGCGCTCTCTGGGGGCCTCGACAGCGCGACCGTGGCCCTCTTCGTCTTTGGCATGGCAAAGGTAGTTCTGCAGCATATCAACGCGGGAGACAGTACCATCTTAGCAGATCTACGCCGAGTCACGGGAGAGCCAAATCTCACTGTCAAAACACCAGAGGAGATTGTCAAGCGACTACTCCACACATCTTACATGGCGACCCAACATAGCGCCAATCATACGAGATCTCGCTCCAAACGCCTGGCAGAGAAAATAGGTGCATATCATTCCGATATCAACATTGATGCTACTGTTGACGCACACGAGAAAATCGTGGAACAAGCGTTGAACTTCAAGCCAAGATTCAAGGTCGAAGGAGGAAGTGCTGCAGAGAACCTTGCAAAGCAGAACATACAAGCACGAAACAGAATGGTTATTGCATACGAGATGGCGCAGCTTAGCACCACCGCTCGTAAGCTTCCGCGGGCCGGTGCAAGTCTCCTAGTTTTGTCATCAGGGAACGTAGATGAAGCTCTGCGAGGCTACCTGACCAAATATGACTGTTCTTCTGGTGACATTGCGCCCTTGGGAAGTATATCGAAATCCGATGCAAAGGCGTTCCTGGCATGGGCACGAGAGAAATGGGACCTACCTATTATCACGGTACAATTTTTACTCTATCCCTTCTCTCGATCTGAATACTCACTCATCTTCTCAAGGAATTTATCGAGGCCCGTCCATCGGCCGAGCTTACGCCCCTTTCCGCCGGAGAGCAAGACGACGAATCTGAGTCTGAGATGGGAATGACGTATGATGAATTGAGCACTTTTGGTGTCCTGCGCAAGGTAAACTCGCTTTTGACTCCACTGCACAAGCAATTCAATATCTAACGTTGTGCTAGGTGGAAAAGCTTGGCCCGTGGTCCTGCTACTTGCGACTCCTGGTTGAGTGGCGAGATCGACCTGGATACGGTCCACAAGAAGTCGCAACTAAGGTTATGCGCTTCTTCCGTTTCTAGTCAGTCATTCCGTTGAATCCCCTTCCTATCCTTTTGACTTGCTCAAGTGAGCTCAACACTGACGGGAAACTCTCCATACAGTGCCCTGAATCGGCATAAGAGTACAGTGCTAACACCAAGCGTTCATATGAGTGCATATGTGAGTTCTCAATTCGACACCTTTCCTCTCTATCGCTCACGACCCTCTAGAATCCGGATGACAACCGTCATGATCTCAGACCATTCCTCTACGTCATTGACTGGCCTTGGCAATTCAACAAAATCAAAGCCCATGCCAACGCATTGGTTGAGAGGCTGGCCCGGGAAGGCTCCAGAGAGTGAGCCAACTTAGTGATCTCTACGGTAATTGACGAATCATCGTTCAGAGTCATACAACAAGAGCCCGGTCCGCGGTCGAGAATAGCATGCATGACGCTGAAGCATAATTGAGAGAAGTAGTAGTATGGATGAATGTTATGAGGCCAGGTGAACGTTTCCGCCCTGTGACGCAATTAACTGTGCTAGACCGTTATTATGTAAACCGGCGCACCTGGTAGCCTATGGATAACCTGCGAATGAGATACATAGAGCCTTCCTAGAATTTTGTTGAAGAAAGCAAGCACATGACCTTGATCATGAGCCCTACCCTCAAGCATTGTCCCCAATTTCCAGGCCCGTGGCTAGCCGTTTTATTGCTTTGCCTTAGATTTTGTTAGAGGGATCCTCATCAAAAACCGGGTATTGTGGCCACGCAAATTCATCTTCATTGCTTTCATCGACCTTCCTCGCAAGCCATGGAAGTGCTACAACCTTGGAGAGTACCCAGAGGAAGGTTTGGAGCAGCCACCTTGTCAACGCCGTCTTGGGATGCGCAATTCCCGGAATAAACGGGGGAATTTTCTGTTCCCTCTCGACGAAAGGACGGAAGCAGCGTTCGTAAGCCTCCAGGGCTTTCGATGGAGATTCACCAGTATCGAGCTTGCTGATTTCACCGGCAAGGATGTAGGCTCCAATCATTGCAAAAGAAGTGCCCATTCCCGTAAGCGGTGTGGGGGCGTATGCAGTGTCGCCCAAGCATACGATACGAGTGTGAGACCATTTGGACATTTTGATCTGCTGAATGGCCTGAAAGTAGAAGTCGGGTGCTTGATCTATTGCATCCAAGATTCTCTGGGCTTGCCAGCCTGCGTCTGCGAACTCCCTTTTCAAGAGTCCTTCCCGCGCCTGCCTGTCACTTTTAGACGCCTTTAGCCAGGCTTGCTTTTGAACATCACTGCATGGCATGTAGGTAACCAAAGCCCTGATGGTTCCATGTGGATCAGGTCGCAGGCTGACGAGCCTGGAGCCTAGAGCCACGTAGATATTCCACCAGTCGTCATCGGCCTTCAGCCGTGGAACGGTCCAGTAGGCAGCATACATTCCCATGTCCAACACTTCCACGTATTCCGGAGGAAAGTATTGTTTTCGTATGCTTGACCACTGGCCATCTGCTGCGACCAAAAGGTCATATTCTTGGATCTCCCCATTGCTCAATTGAACGTTTACACCATCGGTGTTGTTGGAGATAATTTCCTTGACTGTAGTGCCGAAATGATAGGTGACGTTGGGATAATCTTTAGTAGCCTTGTAAAGAACCGCTACCAAGTCTCCGCGGAGGATCTCGATGTTCGATGTCAGGCTTGCAGACTGGCCTTCCCAAGTCCCCTCCTTCGCAGGGAATGTGGCAAATGGACGTCCATTCGAACCAATAAAGCGTGTACCATTCTCAGCAGTGCTGAACCGTTTGATTTCGTCTAGAAGGCCCATTTTCTTAACGACTGTTGCCGCACTGCCCTTGAAATCAACCGCATGGCCATTGGAGAGAAGACAGTCATTTTTCTCAACAATGTCAATGTGTTGCCCCGTTTTCGCCAGGAACCACGCGAGCGTCGGCCCTGCGATACCCGCACCACTGATCAAGATATGCATTCTAACTCTGATAGGGTTGTCGTAGCATTGAAACGGCTGAGTTCGAGGATATAGAGGATGTACATCCTTTGGACCCTATTTATTCCCCTTGAACGGAATTGCATGGTTGGTGATGGTTGGTGATGGCGACTGACCGACCTTGGTACCGGGTTTGTCTAAAGGCCGACCTCCAGGAAGCTGAATCTCGATAAATCCAAGTCCAAAGCACGACAAGGTGATCACCCCAAACCCGGGGTTTCCTAACTCCCGTACAGGTGTATCTAGCGGCATACGAGCCATGCTTGCTGGGTGCGAGTACGAATGTCGTCTGCCTGAAATCAAATGCAGCCTTAAAGCTTGTCTTGCCTTGACTTCTCATCACTACTAGCGGGAACTACTCAACCCCGGGTGAAGGCTCATGCATTAGCTGGCCACAGATCAGCTCTCAGCGAGGAACTCAGGCTTTGTGGCTGCAATGCTAAGACTGGCTTCCCTTCTAACAACACGACGACAACCTAATACAAACACAGGCTCCCTATGTGTAGGTTTCCTTCTACTTCGTACTCTCCAAGCAGTATGCAGGTGTTCACAGCACCTCTGTACATAGCGAATCAGCCTGTAGCAAGTTCTGAAGTCCTCGCTTTCCTCATCGTTGTCTTCCCCTTCTACAACGAATGTATCTGGTTCAATTTACTCCCCGCCTCAGGTTGCGGAGCCCAGTTGAGCCAGTAGTAGCCGCGTCAATTGCTTCATTTTTGCTGCCACTCGGCAGCATTCCTTTGTCCCAATGGAGTCTTCGAATATTGGCTGATGTGCTAGGCGCATCGCGTCCTAACAGGCAGGCTCGGTAGAGTAGTATGGTATTCAGTTACCATTATACGAGTAGGACCTCAAATCTATCTATGACTTCACTCAAAGATGGATCATGGGTGACGGCATTAGCCTCTTCATTCTGGTGACAGTATCGCATCTTGTTCAGGTTTTGTGAAAAGCATTTGCGTGAGATCATTTGACTGACCTCGTCCAACCTTGTTGCCATTCATGTTGAAAGTTTACTTGAGTTGTATAACTCATGCTAAGCAATATGTTATGTTCGTGTTTCCAACACAATTCCGTGCCCAGTTGACTTGCACTTCACTGTTTTACATTCTGTTTCTTGTTATTATTATCTTTCCACACGTTAAGCATTGAACTTTCTATACTTTCTAGGGAACCTAGGCCCGCATGAAGTTATAAATGAGCACATATACAATCTCAGATAGTTAAACACGACTAAAATACAATCTGACGGTTTACATCTTTGATTCAAAACTCCATTCAGGTCAATCTCCAGCCAGGGACAACAAAGCGAAAATTAGATGCTTGCGACCTTGAGAGAAAAGTAACCGGCGCGCCGTCATGTATCTAAGATGCCATCCACTAATCAATAGCTCACTTCCATTAGCCAATTGGAGGCAGGGGACGGGGGATTCAGTCTCATCATGGAGGGCGAGATAAATCTGCTCTCTCTCTCTCATCAACTGAAACGCCATTGTTTCCTCAAAGTGACCAGAGATATTGCAGAAACGTTCAAAAGTGGCAAGATCCGTTATGCCCTGTCGTCTGATTGAGGCCTTTGTCTTGAGCTGACTACACGGTCCTTGAGCATTGAAAAATCGTTTTAGTTGCTTCGATGTGCTAATTCGGCTGGTGCAATCTGCGGTGTCACTCGAGAGTTTGGGTGAGAATTGGAGATTGTGACTTTTGATCCCGGAGAAGGAGCATACAGTTCCTCTGGAGCCTTTGCTTGGTCTTTGTAGTCTTCGGGTCTGAATTGGGCAAGTCCATAACCATATTGAAGAGGTGCTGATACTGATGGAGCATTACTCGATCTCTTCCAACGGCCGAGAAATAGCCAGCCTGCACCAAACCCAATAGCCACCGCGACAGCACCATCTGAGCCGCCTCGAGTGATGTTGAAATAATGGCTGGTTGCAGAAGGACTGGTATCCCCTTCGATGAATATCAGGAAGAAGACCACCCTCGACTCGCCAAGATCGCGCTGAGTTGTGACAGTCCAGCCAATGGACGTTATATTGGATCTGTCCTCTTTGTGGGGTTAGTTTCAGTATAGCCGAAGGGATACGAAGAGAACTCACGAAAGACATATTCAAAGTCAACTCCTTCAAGTTGCTGGCACAGTACGAGCGAGATGCTCTCATTTATGGTGGTCCATTGAATGGTGAGACCAGTGCCAAAGACGTAGGTGGGGTTCAATGAAAAGTCTCCATCTATGCCGACGGGTCCGGGGGTTATGAACTCGAGATCTTGTGCTGCAGAAAGGAATGCCAATAGAAGAGGGAGCAACCAAAAGAACATAGCTGTGAGCAAAATTGGAAAATAATGTAGTAACAGACTATGGCAAAAGGCCAGACAGATATATTCGCTCAAACATTCATCAGATTGCTCGTTGTATATCTCAAAGTTGATCTGTGAGAGAAAGCGCCAGGTAAGTTCAAAGCTCGTCTTTGTTTGGAAGGTCCAGACGGGGTTCTCAGTCCCTAGGCTTGTGCTTAATTGGGACCGGTTTGTCTCAAATGCGATAGGGAAAAGAAGTGATATTTGGCTTGAAGTGGATGGGCGACCACCGTATTCCCGTTCCGAGCTCAGCTTGAATGAATCCAATTGGCGTTTGAACTTCACCATTTGCTCCTGGGCCCAGTCCTAGCCTGTGAGGAAGCCGCCTGGCAATCCCGGTGATGCCACGAATTGTCTTTAGCGGTGCCCATTTCCCGGAGGGGCTTCATAATACGGTACTTCTCATATCGAGTGGCCCAAGCCTGAAAGGGCCAAGCCATTTGAGAAGGGAGTTGTATCTAAGTTGGTGGCGTGCCCAGAGTGGGCAAGTACACACCCGCCGTCATGTGACACCACGGTTGGGCCCACGCCTCGCCTTGAATAGGATGAACAGGAGTCTGTTTCTGGGCTCCCCCACTTGGCAACTCTTCGAGAGGCGAATATTAAATATGGGACGTGATACAGTGACGCCAAATACTTGATGCATTTGGCTCTCTAGCTAGGATCCGAAATGGTTCCTGGCTGGGAGTTTAGCATGCAAACTCTTTTGCGTGTCCAGGAAATCCTTCCTAGGAATGACTATTTAGATTAGGATCATAATCCTGGCTATTCACCATGTTCCAGGGCGTGTCCTCCGGCTAGGATTGGTGTCCCTGGAATCAACCGAACACATTTTTTATAGAAGCATTACTCCCAAGATCAAGGTGTGACGGGACACGATTCTACTGCACAGAGTTCCTCCTCAGCTGCCTGATGTCCTAACGACAGCTATCCTCGATATCTGTCGGTTAGCATGTTCTATAGTAATCCCCTTCTTCGAGTGCTGTCCTCGACCTGCTACCATGCAGAGGCTCTATGGTCATGGCGCTGGAATCAAAGGAGCCTGTGGTTTTTCGGAGGGTTAGATGGATCCACTTTTACTCCCTCGGAGGACTTCAAGTTTATTGCGGACCACAGGGACCAGTCGCGTAAGGTTTGCGATGCAAACCCCAGGTCAATCGAGTTGAATATTGAGGTTTCTGTCTTTTGTGCAACTCTATGTGAGCTGTTTGGTTTTATATACAAAATTACTAGCGCCTTGATCACAAATCAGCGATTTTCCGTGTCATTCTACCTCTTTCGAATGCAACATATCGGTGGAGGATTGAGTCATTCTCCAGGCTGGAATGTCTCAATTTCCCAGATGCCTATCACGTGACTACGGTGGATCAAATGGGCAATTAGCGCCAACAAAGTTTGTTTCTGAACCAAGTGTTGATTGTGTGGTGCCTCGAAAGGTCCTAGTTCGATTCTCGAGAGTTGAGGCGACTGAGGGAAGGTCAACCGAGGAAGAGGCGGCCTGGCTCAGGAACTGAACAGGGGAGTGATCTTGTATCAAGGGAAGACACCCCCCCAAAAGGCAACGGTGCTGACTTGCAACTCGGCGGGGATTATTGGAAAGTTCTTTCATAGTGGGTCGAGTCGTTGAGTCGTAAATATGACTCCAAGAACATCTCAGCTCTCTCCGCAGGGTCCAAAACATCAGCGTCTTCTCGCATGCACCTCCTGTCAACAGCGCAAGACAAAGTGCGACCGCCAGTTTCCTTGCGGAAACTGTGTCAAGGCTCGCGTACACTGTGTGCAGGCAACACTCGCCCGACGCCGGCCCAGATTCAACGAGAAGGCATTGCTCGATCGAATTCGCGAGTATGAGGACTTGCTCCGTGAAAACGAGATCCCATTTGCGCCGCTTCATGCAGCGCGGGGAGAAGACTCATCGACCGCGGGAGCCAGAAATGACTCAGATGAGGCGCGGATGAAAGATAAAGCTCGTAAAGCGCCGAGTTCTCGAAAGGGCGAGAAGTCCGAGAGCAGTTATGCAGCCAGGTGAGTCTGAAGCTACTGGAAATCAGGATAAGGTGTTGCCGAACCTGTGTAGGAACATCTTCCACGCCATGAGCCAAGCTGTAAGTGTACAAGCGATGGATGATAGGGAGAGACTTACTCATGAGCGAACATAGTTCCGAGAACCCGACTATGATAGCGATTCCTCATACGATGATCTACGAGAAACAGCCGTCAGCAGAATACAGGAACAAGAAATTGAGGATGATCCGTACCTTCTCTTCGGCACCTTTCAGAAAACCGCTCACCTTTTCCCTCTGCACCCCGATGCAGTAGACATCTTCAGACTCTGGCAAGTCTACATAGATTCTGTCAATCCACTATTCAAAGTCGTGCACGCCCCCAGTCTTCAGCCGCGGCTCGTCGAAGCCGCTTCGAACATCGTGACTGTTGATGTCAATCTCGAAGCGCTCATGTTCAGTATCTACTGCACCGCGGTCCTAAGCTTGACAGTCGAAGATTGCCAAATCACGTTCGGAGCCTCGAAACAGTACCTACTTTCAAAATATCAATCGGGATGTCAGCAGGCACTTTGGAGGTGTGGCTTCTTGACGACCAATAATCGTGACTGTTTGACTGCACTGTTTCTTTACCTAGTAGGCTATTTGATCATCGACCGGGAATGATCCTCTAAGCTAATAGTCGTAGGTATCAATCAGGCCGAACACAACTCCTCAAGCGCTCTCTTCAATGTTGGCCGTCGCAATCCGGACAGCACAACGTATGGGCATCCACAGTGAGGTGGCTCTAGCCAAATGCACCGCATTCGAGGCAGAAATGCGTCGCAGACTATGGTGGCCACTGATATTATTTGACACCCGGATTTCCGAGCTCGCGGGCTCCAACATCGCCATGCTGGACCCAACTTGGGACTGCAAAATCCCTGTCAATGTCAATGACGCAGACCTCCGGCCGGACATGAAGATGTCCCCTGGGACGCGCAGAGAGCTGACCGAAGCAGTTTTCGCCGTTGTGAGAAGCGAACTGGGTGAATATCTTCGGCATGCTGCGTTTCATCTTCACGTTGATAACTCTGCGTTGAAGTATCTTGTTAAGCGGTTTGACGATTCTCTTTCCCTAGAGAGTGGTCAGCTAGTGAAATTGGGCGAGATGATTGAGGAACGGTACCTCAAGTTCTGCGACGAGGAAAACCCAATACACTTTATGGTTACCTGGACGGCGCGGGCGTCAATCGCAAAGTACCATCTCATGGAACATAACATAAGGATGTCAAGCTCATCCACACAACGAGTAGAGGCGCAATATGACGCTGCCATATCTCACGCACTCAGGATGCTCAAGTGCGACACAAAGGTCATGAGTTCACCCCTTACGAAAGGATTCACCTGGCTGAACCAGATCAACTTCCCCTTCCCAGCATACTACCAGATCACCCAAGACCTCCGAAGGCGACCGATGAGCGAACAAGCCCAACAAGCATGGGATGTCATGAGCAACAACTGGGCGGCATGGTTCAACATTCATTTCGGAACGGCCAGTCCGATCTTCCAGCTTTTTACCAACCTTATCTTGCAGGCATGGGACGCTTATGAATCAGCTTCGAAACCAGCAGAGAAGATTCTCACATTGCCGAGAATCGTATCGTCCATAAGAGGCGCGCTCATATTGGCCAGATCGGAAATGGAGGAAACGAACTTAAGCAGAGGAATGGACTCGAGTGGATCGTTGACGTCGACACAGATGTCCAATGTCATGCTTGGCCAAAACGTCACCCTCGACTTGGGGATGCAGCGAGATTACACATGGATGCCACCGGGAATGGACTTTGCCTTTGATCCGCCCGGACAGAATCCTCTGGACGCCTCCATGAATCAAGCTGATTGGACTGCATTCGGTGGACCACCTGGGTGGTGAACGTGCATACTTAAATCTTCAGTTGAAAATCAGGCAGACATGTATCACATTGCACACAAAGGGAGTGTAGTTCTTGCAGACATTGTTTATGGTGAAGACTTTAATGGAGGACGGTAGGAAAGGTTGACGATTATATATTGAGGTTGTCAATCAGTCTTACCGTTTAGCCATGACGGCGAGAATATCTCGCCCAGAGGCACAAGAGCCCAACAGGAAATATCGACTCTGAGCGGTGGGCAATATATTTATTTGCCCACGGTTTTAAAACTTTCCTCAGCGCTCCCTGGACGATCTGCTGAGGTGGCTTGGATCAAGGTAGGGGCATGGCCGCACATTTTCCAATAGTGCTGGATACCCAAAGTAATAGTTCAATATGTTAGTTATGGTGGAGTTCGCAAACCTAAAAATTGCTTCATAGCAAGGAGAATAGAGGTAGGTCAAGGATTTCAATCAAGAAGCTTCAAGGAGGTTAGCATGAATACATGATACAATCTCGAGAGAGCAATAAACTTACTTGATCGTGGAAGTATGGGAGTACTCGATGTCGGCGTCAACAGTAAGCCCTTCGATTGGATTGGAGCCACGTCCAAAAGTATGGAGCATACCGAATCACTGCTGTAGTATGGTCTATATGTGGTATATGTGCGTGTCTCCAGCTATCCAACCTTGCAATCCGAGCTTTTGTCCTGCTTGTGCCATTGTTTCCAGGTTGATTTCCGCGATTGGTTATATGAGCCGCTTTCGATCGCCTTCTTGATACCATAGAGGCCACCAAAAGGCCATGTTTGCAATAACTTCTGCCCGAAAGATGATTTAGCCAATTGCTTCTCTGCCTTTACATCACTCTTTACTTTCTCGTAGGCATCTGGTAAGGATGTCGCCTGGTATTTAGTTCGCAATGACTTGTACCAGTCGCGATCAAACTGTTTCCAGAATTCGTTTTCCGAGTAGTAGGTATGCGCATACAACCACTTCATTCCTTTAAGCTCTCGTAATTTGCGCTCGAGATCTCGATTCAAGCGAACAAATTCATCGTAGTTGGTAGGGCCAGATCCCCATAAGCCGACGTTGAGCATAGGTATTAGTGTCTTCCCATCCTTTTCATGCTCTGACACATGAGGATGCATCGTAGGGCTGCGGCTTTGCTTCAAAGGACAGAGCCAAAGCGGGTAGATGCCGAAAGCTTGATCAGTGTAGTCAATGAACTGCTCTACTGAGGCATATGGCAGCGCAAGATCCTGCACAACATAATTTCGGGATTGCCCGCTTGCATGAAGCGCAGTGTACATCATTCGAGTGTGGAGAAAGTCGTCAAGCCACCACCTGGTGAACTTGTTGAACGGCATTCCGAAATATTTAAATGCAGAAGCTCCAACCCAGAACCCGCCGCGGTCATAACGGAACAGGTACTCTGGGAGAGGGATTGCCTCAACGACTGGCGCTTTCTGCTTCGATATTTGTTCCTGAACATGTAGGTAAAACCAAGGGTCTTTAGCATCACTGAACGTTTGCATAGCGCTATCCGGCCGCGGATCATCCGTCATGCGCCCAGTGATGATGGCGCCTTCTGTTTTGGAATAAAGAATCCCGTCAACATAATCGAGGGAGGGATCAAGGGTCATTCGCTGAATTTGTTCGACCGCTTGAGCAACGCTAGAGACGTGATAGTACGTCACCTCAACGAATTTCGCTGCCTGCCTCAGATTGAGCTCAAGTAATGTTGTGATGCCAAAGGTGCCTAATGCTCCGGCTGCTCCATTGAAGAGTTCTGCCTTGTCCTTCTCTGAGCATTTAACCACACTGCCATCAGCAAGCACCATTTCCACGAAGTTGATTGTGCGGTCAAAGAATCCATGCTTGAAGGAACTGCTTTCACCGGCGGTTCCCGAATAGCCTCCACCAGCTGTGATTCCGGGAAATTCCATGACAACAGGTGGTATTAAGCCATACTTCAAGGTCTCCTCCACAAGTCGGTCCATGGGCACATTGGGTTCCACCAATGCCGTGCGATTGGCCACGTTGACACTGAGGACACGGTCGAGCCTGCTGGTGTCCACCACATTTTTCTGATGCTGCGACCGAGGCCGAGTGCTATTTGTAGAGCCATGAAAGATGCGGAATTTCTCTTTACGATCGAAGAACGATCGAACCGCGGATGAGATTGTTTGAACGCTCTTTTGGTGACTGTCTAAGACCGCATCTCGTGCAGATTGGGTGACATGTCGTCGAGGACATGTGTTGGCGGGGCCGGTGGACGTTATCTTGTCACGCCAGAGACGTGGTTGCAGTTGCAGTGACCGCCGTGTGTAGTACAGGAGGGAAATCGCCCGGCGTGTCATGTAGGAAGCTGCAAGCCCGATGCTGGTGTGAAGCTCTGGAATGGACTGCTACATACCTGCGCAAGTACCTCGGAGAAATTTTGGTCCAAGGACGAGTGCTCGGTGGTCCTGCGCGTCGGGGAAGGCGCGTACCCCAAGGGACGTGTTTGCTGGTGCTTGCCACGAGATCAAATTGCCAAGGCTCTAACTAACTAGCTCGTACGGATTCATTCGGCTTACTTACTCCAATCACTAGGGGGGCGGGCACGCCTAAACCATGACTTTCTTCCTCCATCGCCATCAAGGAGGGTAACCACTTTGTTGTTGAATGGTTGTCCTCAGCTTGTTCCCAGTCCTTCATCTGTCCCTATTCTTGCAGTTTATTTGTGCTCTATCCTAGGCATTACGATCTACTAATAAGACTTGATCAAAGACTCAAGGCTGGCGCAGACCACCATTCCAATCCAGTCCTTTTATCGGTCAAACTGGATATTCATTGGCACGAATTGCTGTCACTACTGAGATATAGGGATCCAACAATTCAACACTGATAATAAGGTCTCTCCTCTAGATCAAATCCGGTATATGGAGGACGTCCCTCTTCAAGCAGAAGTGGACGGCCCCTTCGAGGTTGACAAATTCATCTCGAGGCGAGTTTGGAAATCAACTGAAACTTCTTGTCTTCTTGGCAGCATGTGTGTCCAAATACTTGAGACAATGATGCATGGTCTGTATCTGGCATAAGCAATTGCTTAGTCCTTCGCAACTCATTTGCCAGTGTAAACCGGATGTTGAAAGAGCCGAAAAGTTTGATGTTTCTATCCCCTTGGAGAGTCAGCCTTGTAGGCCTTCAATACCGAGGAAGGCCTATTTCATGCTATTTGAGTATACGTGGAAATTCACCGTGACAACCATCTCTCGGTTTCAATTCGAAAGCCACTCACCATTGAACACAACGCAATATCATCAATTGTTCCACGCTGCACGCTTTGACGAAAGACCTAACCACCGCTCCGTCCAACGATACCATAGATTTCTAGTCTGGGCCGATATGGTCCCCTCAACCTCAAGCGGCGCCATTAAACTCAGGTTTTACTCGGTGCTTGGCTCGCACGGCAAATACCATGTCCGGTCAACATCAACCCAAAATCAATGGAGCCCATCAGTGACCCATCTGGGCGGATCAGATTAGATTGTGCGTGATGGTTATTGATGAAGTGAGTGGTGAAAACGGCGCTTGTTCCCTCAGGTCCAGACCCCAAACACACGAAGCACTGCTGGCTTGTGCGCAGGATCGCGAGTGGGACTGCCAGCCATTCTCCATAAACGGAGTCCCTTCTTCAGTGCGGATACCCCAATCTATCCCGGTGACATCGCTGGCAGGTAAGCAAGCAAAAGCAAGCAAGGTCAGCCAGCCGATCTGCGCATTATGCAGACACACGATACAATCCGCGTTTGTCCTCATTGTCTATCCCCTTTTCCCTATTCAAGGCTGATTAGCTGGTCTCTGGCGATGCTTGCTTGCATGCACTTGCCCCAATTCACTGACTCAGTCGCATGCACGAACCGAATTTTGGAGAGGGATGCCGGCGCATTACTGTGGTGATGGCAATTTATGTCCTTCTCTATATCATGTAGATTCTTTCAATACTATCCTCATAACTAATCGTACATCGTAACTCATACAAAGCGAAAATGCATGACAGGCTCGACGCCGACAAATTGAGTTGTGACAAAACGGAGCAATGCAAAGTCAAGCAAGACACCCTCACACAAGCACGATGCGCAAACACGTCAAAATCCAAGGCAAGAAGTCAAAAACCCATGAGCCACAAAAATATGTTATACCATTTGAAAAAATATATCCAAAAAAAAATGCTCCTTCTGACATCTGTATTTGTGAGTTAGAACTCCAGAGCTCCCATCGCTTTCGATCTGTTTCGACACATTTTCTCTTTCCCTCACACATGGCCTCGTATAAATCGCGGGCGGGCGCTGGCCTCGTAGTAAGTACTGATACTTCTCCCACTCAATGGTGAGCCCGCTCCTGGCCATATCTTATATTTCGTTCCGTACACATATAAATCTATATAAAACTTTGTCTCCTGACACCAAGTTCCTTTATAAGTTGACTTCGTGCAGCCAGATCTCCTGGGGCACACGGTGGGAAAACCGGGAGGCAGCGAGGATCATGACCATCTGGTGTTCGCTGACGAGCAACTCTTGCTTGGGGATGAACCACCGTAGACCCTCGGAGCAAGGAGGAGTGGTGAGCGAGCCCTTGTAGGTCCAGAACTCGCTGAGGGCGCCGACTTCATCGATGGCCTGGCGCATGTTGACTTGCAGGCCTTCGAGTTGCGAGGTGTCGTTGAAGTGGATCATGGGTCCGAGGGAGTTGACGAATGCAGACTCGATGCCAGATCCAGGAGGCGCGACTCCAATTCGGATACCGATGACTGATGCTTCTTCATCCTGAGCGTTGACATGGACGAAGTGGAACTCAGCCCGGCTGCGGCGACCATCGACGAGATGTTCTGACGGAGCGTGGATATGCCATCCGATGTTGAATACTTCTTGGTCATCAAACTTGAAATGAGGAAGACCCTCAACTTGGCCTTCAGGGTGATGAGGCGTCCAGGCAGGTGCGAATTGCCAGTTGAAGAAGTTGCCCGGGATGGCTTCGTTCTTGTACCCGCTGAAATCCGGAATGTGAAGCGTTGAAGGTGCGCCCCCAGGAAGATTTATGGGTGATTGATGTGTACCTGACTGGCAGAGAGCATATTCTGATAGCATCCATTAGTTGTGCTCCAGTATATAGCTAGGGTCAGGAGTGTGGCTTACCTGGCCGGATAGTAGCCCAGTCAGCAGAGTGATCGTAGTTCCAATCCTTTGGTACTCTGCCATTGTCCACTCTAACTTGCCGTTTTCCAAGATGAGGATGTGATTGATAGTTGTCATGCTTTGGGCAGCACCAGGCTGTCGAAAGAAACGCAGAGACGAGTAATATCGAGGAACGCATTGTAGAAAAAACCGAGAACTGAAATGCTGTATAGATAAGTGATAGTATATGGTTGGCTATCAGAAGTGAATGAATGTCCCAAAACGGCAAACAATAGCTATAGGAAAATGGAATATTGCTAAGATGTAAGGAAAAGGAGTGGTCTGATCATTTTCTCGATTCGAGGTTGGCATCAAGTGCCTTTATGTTTCCAACGAGAGCTCAGCGACTCGCCTACAAAGAAATGAGCAGCCCGGGAATATCGACGCCCCACTGCCCATGGAGCGGAGGAAAGGTACGGAGGCGCCAAGTCATTGTCGCTTGTTCCAGCGTCGTTCTGCCTCAGCCCTGAAACAAACCCCCGAGATCCGACTCGAATGGAGTCGCTAAACAATTGAACAGTGGGAGTGGTCGTAGCGACCGGGGTTTGACAACAATAGAACGGTAGGCATTCGCAAGGCCGTCAGGACCTGACAATTGCTATGAAGGTTTATTTCTGGGTGCACTGCCAGCCAAAAGATCTTCGGGATGGCAGCTTTCGTAGTATACCAAGCACCCACCGAGTTCCGCAGGGGCTTACTTCAACCGAGAATAGTCCCAACGGCGGGCCTGCAGATGACTTGCGGGCTTCGCCTTGGACAAGACGACCAAGCATGCCAATGGCTCAAAAAAAGCATGCGAAGTTTGCTCGGCGCCAAGAGATATCTGACAGCCAAGACCAACGGAACGCCCCGCTGGGCCTCCAAACGGTTTAGACCGGGTCCAATTCCGGCGATGCTGGGCCAGTCGCCAAGTGTTGTTGCTTATTAGGGGGGACGGTGGAGGATGGACACTTGCGTCCGTCGTGCAGAACACGTTCACTGCAAAGGGACCTGAAGGTCTCCGAGACCCCCCAGCGTTCCGCCAAGGCTCAACTAAAGAGCTTAGCCGTTAGAGGCCCCGGAGCGCTCTGGATCCAAGGGCGATGAAGGTCTAGGCTCATGGACGCTCGGAGGCAAAGCCTCTCTGGACTCCCCGCCGAGTCTTACTCTGCCTCTGACAGTCATGATGCAACCGCCTACTCGTATGTATGTAGCTGGGCGGGTAACACTTTGAGGTATCAAATGGAATACCCCTGCGGAGCACTGGAGACTCAAATCTCAGTAGGGAGCTTGCTTGTCTCTCGCTAAGGGGACACCAAGCTCAATGCCACTGCATCGAGTATCTCTAAGCAGAGGCTTCGTCACGAATTTCTTCTCAATTTCATAAGTCTCCTCCATGCTGTCGATCATCTAATAGTCCGTATTGTTGGCATAACTTCTGTCCTAGCGTGCCCGAGGCGAAGCGCCAACCCGGACTTTTCCAGCGGCTGGCGCTGGTGCTCGTAATTACACCGTCTGGAGTACGGTGTACGTACAACGGTGATTGATCTCGGCTTAGCTACTCCATATGCTCGCTCTCTCATACGAGGGAATTACGCTGGAGCTGAGCGCAAGGCGGCGTCCTCTCTGCTTCGAAATTGTTGCAACCCTAAAGTTAGTCAGAACCAAGCTGCAACAGGTATCTCTATTCATAGCCGCGATTGCCCATCTAGGTGCGATTTGCGGAACACGCAATACAAGGTAAGACTGGGAAGGCGGAGCTCACAGGTGCCATCACTCCTCTGGCTGAGGTCATGGTCCATCCTCGTCATCGCATCTATGGAATTTATGGAATCAGGCCATCATGCAGTGTCGTCATGGCAGCAGAGAAAGTGCCGAACAGCACGTTGATGCCGCTTCCTGACTGTCGGGATCCTCGGCCACCATCAGACGGTTCCCTCAGAACTCCGCATATTGCTATTTCTGAGGCCTGACCAATGCTCGGTATTTTAGGATGGCTGAGAATCCACGTCAGGAAAGAGATGGCGAGCAATGGATCTGCCATCCATCCGACGTTGCTGCCATGAATGATATAGATGGACATCCACCACGGCAGTCACCACGTACACTCTTCCGCCAATTTCCGGAAAAGCCAGAACTCTATTGACTCAGGCTTCCTGCTCATAATACCCTCGGCATCGTCATCATGCCGAATTTCCAATGTCGTTGGGGGGCAGGCCAGATGCATGACAGCTAGGATCGTATGATCAGATCCCACAAGAAATATGCTAACGATCCTCTGAATCTTTGGCTGAGTGGAGAAGAAGCACGCCGACAGATATACCAACCACAGGTCCTCCGTGGATGGGTGTTTAGCCCCGTGCATATGTCTATGCTTGTCTGGCTGTCTTGATCGGGTCATCAACGGCGGCATATGCCTGACGAACCTCCTCTCTGAATAGGACTTGAGCTGCATACTCGGTGTCCGCAGTTGTAGCCCGTTCTTGAATTCCATCCAAGACAAAGAAGGGAAATCACAGCGACTCCACATAAGCAGGAACGAGATAGGATGTACAAAGCTAGGAGCCGTAAAGCAAGTTCTTTTCGAACACATCATTGAAGCCTGCTCAAACCATTTTTTCCTTCCATGAACCTAGCGGTGTGTCTCAGCGCAGTGTTTTCCAAGACAAGGCATTAGCGCTCAGGAGAACGTTCACAGTCGCATTCAATATGTGCAGTCCGCGCTATTACCTTGCGGCTACCACGCACCTATTTGGATGAGCACTCTCATCTGCGATAAAACCAATGGCCAAAGAGGGATCATGTCCCAATGCTTGGGATTGGTCAATCGGGGTCGACACTCCTTTCTCATGAATGTGGCATCCCCATTCTCGCGTGACGACTAGCTGTTGCAGAGACTGTGCAACTCTCGTGTGCACCACGAGTCGAGACAGAATGATATTTCGCTAGCCCTGTCTCAGATGTTGCTTGTTCTCTGGTATAAAGATGCCCATGGACCCAAGACTCCTGAATCAATTTCGACTTGAGCGCCCTGGGCATTGAGGCACCAAAGCAATATCGGCTCAAATCTTATTCTTTCCACATGCAAGCATCCATCGATTTTACATCAGGGTCTTTAACGAACGCCATTCTCTAAGGTTAGCTATCCTGGGCATCGCTGGGCACCGTGACGGGCCATGTGTGGCCCTCCTGAGAAATCACCAACCTTGGTGAGGGCTTTGTGGCGGCTGTCGTGGCTAATCAGGAGAGACTCTCGGTAAATGCATGCGTGGCCATAGCCAGGCTCAGAAATAAGAGCCAGAAACCCCACGAAAAACCCCATGTTCCACGGACCACATGTTCCTCTTTCTACTTTGTCACTTTCTTTCGCAGTTTTTTATTCTCTCAGGCGAAAGTGTTCAGTTACTCGCTCATGGAGGCATGGTAAGCTCTTGGCTTCCCCACGAATCTTCTTTACCCCGTTTCGGCGGTCTTTCCTCCGGTGGCATAGCAGAAGGGATACCGAAGGAGACGGGACCACCCCACGGCCTTCCAAAAGTCTTGGGACCAGTGGAATCAGCGATGATGTGATTCGACAGATGGTCTAAGGTACTCGGGATTTGTGCCGTAATGCCCGCTTGCCATGGGGCGGATATTGAACTCCAACTTTTTTCGTGGATTCAACTTTCCCCATACCGGACGAGGGATGTTTGTGTACAACTCATGCCCTGGCCTTTTAATGATTCCAACCGAAGCGTCACGCCATAAGAAGTCTACCTTTGTGTCTGTGTATGTCAAAAGGCGCTGTTGCTGGACATTCAAGGTATTGCATTAGACCAGAGTGAGGCATTTACACACACACACACACACACACACACACACACACACACACACACACACACACACACACACACACACACACACACACACACCACAAA
>Ga0105239_10002319_pt1 | contig 24303 bp, 21 predicted proteins | sample KBSC44metaG_FD_92761 | JGI IMG/M metagenome (GOLD analysis project Ga0105239, IMG submission 92761) | Corn rhizosphere microbial communities from Kellogg Biological Station, Michigan, USA - KBS C4-4 metaG | ecosystem: Host-associated > Plants > Roots > Rhizosphere > Soil | place: Michigan, USA...
GCGACAATTCTTACGATATAAAAAAACGATTCCCAACCGTAGGTTCAGTTGGGAATGTTTGTCATATGCATAATGAATTATTTTCTGAGTCCGAGTTTTTCGATCAGCTGACGGTAACCCGTGAGGTTGGTTTTGCTCATGTAGGTAAGCAGGCGCTTTCTTTTACCCACTAATTGCATCAGGCCGCGGTGAGTGGAGAAATCTTTTTTATTCGTCTGCAGGTGCTGAGAGATACTGTTGATCCTCTCAGTAAGCAAAGCAATCTGGCCCTCGATAGAGCCGGTGTTGGTGGCTTTTCCACCAAAATCAGTGAAGAAACTCGCTTTTTTCTCTTTTGTCAAATAAGGCATCTCTAAAAAATATTTAATTTATCATCTGCAACCTCTCCTCCCGATAGAGGAGGTTCATCTTTATTGCAGGGTGCAAAGGTACAGGAAAAATTTCTAAATTATTTAAAATTAGGGTCCGGCTTAAAAAATTATCAAAACATCTAATTTTTAAACCCTCTGGCCGATTCTGCGGCAAAATTGCGCAAAAATGGGCAATATATCCTCCTAATTCATTAATATTGGCCCTTTTAGCACTACAAAAACGACATTTATATCTCTTCCCGATGCCAAAAAGGATCTTTTGTGCGGTGACCAATGACCTCAATTATGACCAGCGTATGATAAGGATCTGCACATCGCTTGCCATCGCCGGATATGATGTCACCCTGGTCGGCCGTCGGCAGGAGGCCTCCCTTCCCCTGGTCGACCGCCCCTTTGGTCAGCGCCGTCTGCGGCTGCTATTTTCCAAAGGGAAGCTATTCTATCTGGAGTACAACCTTCGCCTCTTCTTTTTCCTCCTATGGCAAAAGATGGATGCCGTCTGCGCCATCGACCTGGACACCATCCTCCCCTGCTATGGCATCTCCCGCCTCAAACGCATACCCCGGATCTACGATGCGCACGAGCTGTTCTGCGAAATGCAGGAGGTGGTCACCCGTCCTGCCATCTATAAGGTATGGAAGGCAGTTGAACGATACTGCGTACCCCGTTTCCGGCACGGCTATACGGTAAACGAACCGATAGCAGCTGAATTCAGGAAAATGTACGGGGTCGACTACGCCGTCATCCGCAATCTGCCCCGGCTGGAAACGATCGAAAGCCTCTCCCCCAGGCCCTCTGCAAGACCCTTTCTTCCTTCCGGACGTTTTATCCTCTACCAGGGGGCAGTGGGCGAAGGTCGCTGTTTCGAAACCCTTATTCCTGCCATGGCCCAGGTAGACGCCACCCTGGTCGTATGCGGCGACGGAAATTATATGAGCCAGGCCAGAGCGCTGGTCAAACAGCTGGGACTTGAGGACAAGGTCCTTTTCAAAGGCTGGGTCCTGCCCGACGAGCTGAAACAGATCACCCGCAGCGCCTGGTGCGGTATCACCCTGTTCGACCGACGCGGCAAGAGCAACTACTTTTCATTGGCCAATCGCTTCTTCGACTATATCCAGGCCGGCATCCCCCAGCTGGGGGTCAGCTATCCCGCTTACCAGGAAATAAACAATTGGCGTCCGATCGCTGTTCTTATAGACGAACCGGGCATCCGGGAAATAGCGGATGGCCTGAATGAATTATTGAATAATACGGACTTATATTACACGTTAGTAGACAATTGCAAACAGGCACGGCTTCGCTACAACTGGCAGGAAGAAGAAAAGAGACTGACCCGCTTTTACCAACAAATTCTGGATTAAGATTGGAAAATCACTTACATATCGTATGTCTGGACGTGCCGTTCCCGGTGGATTACGGGGGTGTCTTCGACCTGTTCCACAAGATCCGCTGTCTGCACGGCGCCGGCGTTAAGATCCACCTGCACTGTTTTGAATACGGCCGCGGCCAGCAGCCGATCCTCAACGATTACTGCGTAGAGGTCAACTATTACGAACGCCACGAGGGCCACAAGGGTTTCTCCCACAAGCTGCCGTATATCGTTTGCTCGCGCTCCAACAGGCAGCTGCTCGACAAATTGCTGGAGGACGACTACCCCATCCTGCTGGAAGGGATCCACTGTACCTACCTCGTGGGTGACCCGCGGTTCGACAACCGCAGGATCATTCTCCGCCTGCACAACGTCGAATACCAGTACTACCGCCAGCTGTGCTTCACCGAAAAGTCCCTGTTGAAGAAGATATACTACCACCACGAAAGCAACCTCCTCCGGCAGTACGAACACCGGATCGCGGATAAGGTCAAGATACTTGCCGTCACTCCAAGGGACAGCGCGCTCTACCGGAAAGAGTTTGGGGCAGAAGATATAGAGACGCTCCCCGTCTTTCTGCCCTTTGAAGAGGTCAGCAGCAAGGAAGGCACCGGTTGTTTTTGCCTCTACCACGGAAACCTCTCCGTTGCGGAGAACGAACAGGTGATCACCTGGCTCCTGAAAAAAGTATTTTCAACGCTGGAAATGCCCTTTATTATTTCCGGCAAGAATCCCTCTGCAAAACTAACCCGCCTCATCGCACAATATCCCTACACCTGCCTGATACCCGACCCCTCAGAAGAAGAGCTTCAGGACCTCATTTCCAAGGCGCAGGTCAATATCCTGCCTTCCTTCAACTGCACCGGCGTCAAGCTAAAGCTGCTGAATGCGCTTTTCAACGGACGACACTGTGTCGTCAACACCGATGCCGTAGAAGAGACGGGTCTGGAGACCATCTGCCACATCGCTGACAATGCAGAAACCTTCCGTTCGCTTATAACGGAACTCTATACCCGATCGTTCACCCATGAAGACATCTGTGGCAGACGAATGGTTCTCGGGAAGCTGTATAACCAGGAGAAGAATTTACAGAAGCTTTTACACGCCATCTGGGGCTGCGTAACGACGGCGAATTAGTCGTCGGTTGCGGGAACGCCATTTTCGCGGCTGCGGGAATGCCATTCCGCTGGCTGCGGGCGGGAACGCCATTCCGCTGGCTGCGGGCCGCCGTTAGTCAAACGCCAGGGTGGCGTTATCCGTGACCTGGCCCCGTTCGGTCCTCACCATCCGGGCAGGGAACTTATTGATGACCCTATAGTCGTGGGTGGCCATGATGATCGTAGTGCCATAGTCCCGCGAGATGCGGAAGAGCAGCTGCATGATCTCGTCAGAAGTCTCGGGGTCGAGGTTTCCGGTAGGTTCATCCGCGAGTATCAGCTTGGGGGAATTAAGGAGGGCCCGGGCAATGTCTACGCGTTGCTGTTCGCCGCCGCTCATCTCAAAGGGCATTTTGAATCCCTTCGACTTTAGTCCTACCTTGTCGAGCACGTCGGCGATCTTCTCATCCATCAGCCGGACGTCCTTCCAGCCCGTAGCTCTCAGCACGAATTTAAGATTGTCGTTGACATTCCGGTCGGTCAACAGCTGAAAGTCCTGGAAGACCACCCCGAGCATGCGTCGCAGATAGGGCACATTCTTCCAGTTCATATCCCGTAGATTAAAGCCAGTGACCGTCCCCTCTCCCTCCCTGAGCGGGATATCCCCGTACAGGGTTTTCAGAAGGCTGGACTTACCCGTGCCCGTCTTACCCACCAGGTATACGAACTGCCCTTTTTCAACGGTCAGATTGACGCCCTGAAGAATAAGATTCTCGCCCTGATAGATATTCGCCTGCTTTAATTCTACGATTGTTTCCGCCATTATATTGAGTAATGTGTATGGACGAAGGTAAGTAAAAATTGGCTATATGTTACCCTTTTACTACCGTCTCATCGATCCTGTTTACAACCGTCTCATCGATCCTGCCCGAGCTCCTGTCACCCCTGTCAGCTTTCAGCATGAGGCGGAGCGTAGAATCGTTGGCGAAATAGCTCATCATCCAGTTGAGAAAAATGATCAGCTTGTTCTTGACGTTGAGGATGAGCATCAGGTGCACAAACATCCAGGTCAGCCAGGCAAGCATACCCTGAAAAGAAAACCCGGGCAGGTCAACAACGGCCTTTCTCTTCCCAACGGTAGCCATCGTACCCTTGTTGTGATATTCGAACTCCCTGCGGGGCTTGCCCTTCAGTTCGCGGACAAAATTCTGTCCGATAGCGGCGGCCTGGGCGATCGCCACATTCGCCAGCTGTGGCTGACCGTTAGGGTATTTGGGGGTAGGCATATACGCGATGTCCCCGACAGCATAGACGTCCTGCATTCCTTCTACTTCCCCATACCGGTCGGTCTTTAGCCTGTTGCCACGTGTAATGCTTTCGGTGGGAATGCCTTCAAGGGTATTGGCTACGACTCCAGCCGCCCAGATCAGGTTCCTGGCGCTGATCGTCTCGCCGCCCTTCAGCCGGACCGTCCTGCCGTCATAGTCTTCCACGACCGTATTCGTCCGGACGATCACGCCCAGGCTTTCGAGATACTCCCTGGACTTTACCTTGGAAGGCTCGCTCATCGAATTGAGGGTATTGGGTGACCCTTCCAGCAGGTAGATGGTGAAACGGGAGAAGTCGACCTCCGGGTAGTCTTTGGGGAGGATGTTCTTCTTCATCTCGGCCATGGCGCCCGCCAGCTCGACACCGGTAGGCCCGCCGCCCACAATGACAAAGTTCAGCAGGCTCTGCAGCTCGGCCGGTCCCGCCTCGATAGTGTCCTCAAAGGTCTGGAGTATCCTGTTCCGCAGGGCCATCGCATTAGGCACTGACTTCATCGGGAAGGAGTTGGACTGTATCCGGGTGTTGCCGAAATAATTGGTTGTACAGCCCAGCGCGATGACCAGCCGGTCATAAGGGATCTCACCGATGGTCGTATAAAGCACTTTCGCGCCGGGATCTACCCGCAATACTTCGGCTATGCGTATGCTCACATTCTTTGAGTGCTGAAAGACCTTCCGGAGAGGGAAAGAGATGCTTGAGGGTTCCAACCGTGCCGTAGCCACCTGGTACATGAGGGGTTGGAATTGGTGATAATTGTGCCGGTCGATGAGAAATACTTCGTACTTCGTGTTGTTGAGGTTCCGGGCCAAACGCAGACCGGCAAAGCCGGCCCCTATAATAACAACCCGCTGCCTTTTGTTAGAGTCGAGTGCCATATAAGTCGATTTAAAAATGCCTTTCTCATACAAATTTACGACTCCGCCGACAAATGCAATGCTTTATCTCCGTCGCCCAGCAATTCTACTCCGTGACCTCTATATCTCCGAGGCCGCGTCCAGCCGCAGCAACACGCCGTAATTCCCGCAGGCCGGGTCGTGCAGGTAACCGGGTATCAGCCCCAGGGGCTCGAATCCGATGCTTCGCTGGCGCGTCAGCGTAGGGTCATCCCTCTCTCCAGCCAGCCATTGCCGGTAGTACTCTTCGCCACTCAGCTGGTCGCTGAGGGCCCCATAACCGTTCATCATCCCGACGGTCAGCTGTCCATTGAGACCCAAGCGGCGAACCAGCAGCTGCCGGGCGCGATACAGCAGGCGCGCCCCTCCCCTTCCCCGGTGGTCGGGATGTATGCCCATGTCGAGCCCATACAGCCATATTCCCGCCGGCTGATGGCGTGTCAGCCATCCCCCGCCGCTGGTCTCGAAGAAGCTGTGCTGATGATCCGAAAGGTCGAAGTCTGTGCGCATGGTGGTAGTCATGCCGATGACGAGCTCTTTCTCCCGCGGACGGCGGGCCGTTGGGACCGTCCCTTCCTCGCCTCGTCCGGCCGCCGCGACCGTTGCTGTCAGGACAAGTTGTCCCTCCGGAAAAACCTCCAGATGGCGCAGGTAATGTTCGGCCCGAAGGCGCTCGCCGGCTGCCAGCGTCGGAAAAACGATCTGCTGCAGTTGTTCCAGCGCCTCCGCATGTCGGGGCTGCATCGGTTGAACGGTCATATTGACAAAGATACGAACTGGCATAAGGTACGGGTTCGAATTGACATAAATCATCGGGTTTCCGCTGTACGCAGTCCGATCGCAGGCCGGCAGAACGCGGCCCTTTCTTTGTAGCTCCCCGGCATATGAAAGAAGCAATTGCATTCATGAGCGCCGTTTCGCCCCTGACCGATGGTCTGCGGGTGGCGCTGCACAATATGGCCAGGAGGATCGATATCCGCAGGCTCAGGTTCCTGCACAACCGGCCGGAGGTCTGCGCCAACCTCTATTTTATTGAAAAGGGTCTGCTCTGCTGCTACGACCAGGACAAAGACACGAACCAACAATACTGTACGTGGGCGATGGAGGAGAACAATATCGTCACCTGCGTAAACAGTTTTGACACGGGTCTTCCCTCTACGGAAAGCATTCTCGCGGTCGAGGACAGCATCCTCTGGACGATCGACAAGCCCCAGTTGGAGGCGCTGACGCGATCCTATCCTGAATTTCAGCATATCCGGCTGCGGCTGACCGAGCAATACCATGTTCAAAGCAGGAATATGGATGCCTGGCGCAAAAGGCCACCCGAACAATTCTTCGCCTGGCTCGAAACCGCCTGTCCTTCGCTGGTCACGCGGCTTCCCAATAAACACCTGGCTTCGCTGATGGGCATCCGTGAATCCACGCTATACGGGATCAAGCGTACCTTATATGAGATCAGGCGCAAAAAAAGAAAAAAATAACACTCCGAAATTGGAGTGTTTTTCTCAAAAGTTCTCCGATCCCGGAGGGTGTCCTTTCTTTGTCCAGGTCCCCATCTATTCTACATTTACCACGTAAAGCGATGTAGACAGGCCTGACCTACTTCCAACCAATTCATCACATAAAAAAACTCAATTCAAATGATTAGGATTATTGCAATCCTGACAGGGCTTACCCTGCTCAGTCAGATGAGTCCTGCAACAGCCCAGACGGGGGCTGTCAGGAACAAAGGAATGGAGCAGTTCCTTTCCACCGTCCTCCGTTCGTCACCGCCTGCCGTCAGTGAAGGGCCGCCCCGGGTGGATCTGCACAATGTAGAAGAGCGTGTCATCCTTTTCAGGACCTCCTGTGAGCGGATCATAAAGGAAGGTTCATGGATCAGCTATGGCAACGATCGCAGCGGAAAAATGAAATTACAGCTCCGGGGTATCTATACACAGGGATCGGTACTGTATTTCCTTCTCCGTCTAAAAAACCGGTCTTCGCTGGACTATGACATCGAAGCGATCCATTTTTATATTGTGGTCCCACCGGGTAGAAAGGGGCCGGTGGCCAGATACAGCGAGCTCCTGCCTGTTTATGTATATGACAGCAGCGCAATGGTCCGGGGTTTCAGTCACAATAACAATGTGATCGTCGTGCCGAGGTTCACCTTACCCGCAGGGAGAAGGCTGCTGATCGAGGTGCTGGAAAGGAATGGAGGCAGACATCTGCACCTGCTGGCGGGGAATTTCATGCTCGAAAGGGCCCGGATACTCTAACAAATCATCATTAAATCAGATCATATGAACCAGGAAAATCTTGAATATCTCCAGGAAAGGCTGAAATACCTGGGGTTTGGGGAAGACGCGCCGATCAACGAGGAGTTGAAAGAAAAAGTGCTGCGCGGCGAGCCGGCGTTCCAGCTTTTAACAGAAGCGCTTTTCGAGGACTGCCGAATGGAGGCGAAGCTTTATTTTGAGCGCTCCGGAGTAAAGGACCACTACTACTTCAAAAAGTATGACGCACTGCTTCAATATTCGGATGGAATAGAGGCGGACAAGCAACAAACCTTCTATATCTTCAAGAGATGGGGGTATACATTCAAGGAAGCCTTTAATCTTCTGGAGGGTCGGGCGGTATACAAAAAGCTGGTCCAGAAAAAGGAAGAGATCGAATACCCGGCCTGGTCCCAGCTGAACTTCAAGGAAAAGGATTCGTTTGGCAACTACAAGATCAAAGAATACAAGGAGGACTATAACTACGACCTGGAAAAGGTGCTGGAAATGTATCCTATTGTCGAGCTGCAGGACGAATTGCTAAAAAAGGCGCTGATCCGGTCGCTGCAAAGAGGCAATATCCATCCCGTCTATTTTATCAGGAACAACAGGAGGGAAAAGGTATTCATCGAAGCCAATCCCAAAAGCAAGATGATCACCATCAGCCAGCAGGCAACCAGGGCCGCTGTCAGAGCAGAAAAATTCCTGAAACCCGAAGAGCCATCTGCCGCGACGCTACAACCGGCAGAGATATCAGACCCTTCGGTCGTAGAAGAGTCCGATACCCCGGCTCCGGGACCAGAAGCCAGCGAGACACCTGAGCCCCAACCAGTCAGGCCGCCCCGAAAGAGAACCTATAAGTAGCCATTTATTCACCGGATGGGCGATAGCTCAAAAGAACGATCGCCCATCCCCTTTGTAAAATATTCAACATGTCGTCATGTACAGCCATGAAAGCGCTGCCAGACTTCAGCGCCTTTCAGTTTACCAGCGAAGAAGCGACCGGCCCTACAACCAGGGAAGTCCGCTTCCTCCAAAAAACACCAGACATCTATAACCTGGACATCGGAGACCTTACGGAAAAAGACCAGCTCCCACCCGGGCAGGAAAATAGGGATATCAATTGCCTGATGACAACTCTGATACTGATTATCGAGCTGTATACGGAAAAATATCCCACCAGGATCATCCGCCTCAAAGGCGATACCAGCGAAAAAGCCCTGCTCTATCGCAAAGCCCTGGACAAATACGTCAGCACCCTGTCCTCCTTTTTCGAGATCCACCTCGAAAAGGACAGGAATTTCTTCCGCGCCCTCCGCCAGCGGGAGAGCCTTGACAACATCGCATTCCTGGTAAAAAGAAAACCCGGCTGGAGCTTTACCATCCATACACTCCAGACCAACCGATGCAGCAGAAGCCAGCTATTCGATCGTGCAGTGTCCGTAGAGATACAACGAAGCATCGAGATCGGATTCGAAATGATCGAACACCATCCGCAGATGCCATAAGACTTAGCTTTTGCATGTGCCATTTTTGGGTTAGTAAAAAGGCCGACTCATTCCTGAGCCGGCCTCTAATACATCATAACGATCTGGTCCCTTAAGCCAATACAGCGATCAACCCCTTCACAACCGCTCCCAGCTTCACCCCTTCCATAACCCTCGACTCAGTGCTGCCGTGCTGCAACACCGACCGCTCGTGCGAGCTGACACACATCTCACAGCCATTGATCGACGAGACGACAAGGCTCACCAGCTCAAAGAACTCCTTACCCAGCACAGGACTGGCCATAATGCTCATCTTGATGCCGGCAGGCTGGTTGTCATAAAAATCCTTCTTCATAAAATGCCGGAAACGATAGAAGACATTGTTCGTGTTCATCAGCGAAGTGCAGGCAACGATCTCCGCAATCTCCGCGTCCGTAGCCCCTGCTTCCCTCGCCATCCCCGTAAAGGACTCCTGCAACAGCGGAAACCGCTCGTTGACAGCTACCGCCAGGGCCAGCAATACCGCCTCCTTTCTGTCCAGGTACTGGCTGTTATTCAGCACATTCCCTACATTGATCTTCAGATCCTTGATAAACCGGGACTCACCGGCAACCAATGCCAGCACATTGGCGGATGGCTCATAGCCGGGAATATTCAGGTCTACCAGCAAATTCTGAAAAGTCTCATTTGATATAGTTGCAACTCCACTCATACTGTAATTTTTATTAGTTCATGCTCAGCTGCTCAGTCAGCGTTTCTTCCCCTTTCTTCCAGTTGCAGGGACAAAGCTCATCTGTCTGCAATGCATCCAATACCCGGATAACTTCCTGGACACTACGGCCTACATTCAGGTCATAGACGCTGACCCAACGCACGATCCCCTGAGGATCTATAATGAAAGTTGCGCGATAAGCGATCTTCTCTTCATTGTCCAGGATGCCCAGCTCTTCCGCCAGGGATTTGGACGTATCCGCCAGCATGGGGAACTTCAGGTCACGCAGGTCGCTGTGATCCCTTCTCCACGCAGCATGCACGAACTCACTGTCCGTAGAGGCGCCGATAACAACCGTGTCACGATCCGAGAATTCGCTGTTCTTCTTGTTGAACTCGGCTATCTCGGTAGGACAAACGAAGGTAAAATCCTTGGGCCACCAGAACATCACGGTCCATTTACCTTTCGCGCTACCAAACTCCTCCGTGATCTCCGTAAACTCCTTCCCTTTTTCGATAGATACTACTGCTTTCTTCTTAAATGCGGGAAACTTTTCACCGATCGATAAAATCCTGTTAGGCATATGCTATTTGTGTTTTAAAATTGTCAACAATGAGATAGGTCATTGGCAAGGTGGGCAATCGCGAAGTGATGTAAAGATAGGATCCCGCGTCGATAGAAGATCATCGCAATTATCTATAAATTGATAGATTTTATCTATAAACACCGTCGGTCATGGTGGGCCGTGAGATCGCTGTTCACCGGTCAAACCATCGGGCCGGGACTAGGCCGTAGGATCGCCGGTTCGGCGATCAAACCATCGGCTCCGCCGGATCGGGCCCAACGATGGCTGAAGCCTCTCCCTGATCGAGCGTCAGCTGCACCAACGCCGATATAAGCAATCCGAATACCGCCAGCATCCCCACCGCGACCGGCAGACCGGCATGCTGTGCGACAGACCCAACCACCGGGGGAACGATCAAAAAACCAATATACCCCACCGTCGATACAGACGCGATCGCCGACCCGCTGCTCATCGCCGAAGAACGACCGGCCATACTAAAGACCAGTGGGATCACACAGGAGACCCCAAAGCCCGTGAGGACAAATCCAAGTCCCGCCGTGACCGGATAAGGCAGAAAAGCCGCCGTCAGCAACCCAAGTCCAATCAATACACCACTATACGTCAACATCGTCCGGATACCCAACCGGTTGGCCAGCCTGTCCCCCGTCAGTCTGCCCAGGGTCACGGCGACCATATAGACCACATAGCCCAGCGTAGCAGCGCTCGGGGTCAAATGCACCGCCTCACGGAAATAAATGCCGCTCCAGTCGATCATCGCGCCCTCACAAGCCATCGACGCAAAAGAGATCATTCCATATTTTACCAGGCTACGGTCAGGCAAGGCAAACCAGGGCCGGCGCTGCCGGGGTGTTGGCTGCTGACGCAGACTGCCCGGATACGCATAGACGCATAGGACGGTCAACAGCACGCCGACCACCAAAAAATGCCAGGCCGGCGAGACAGAGGAAGTGACCATGACATAACCCAACGCTGCGGCGCTCATCCCCGCGAGACTCCATACCGCATGGAATCGGGCAATGATCGATCGGTCATACAAAGCCTGCACGCCGATAGACTGCGCATTGACAGAGATATTCAACAGGTTGCGGGATACGCCAAAAAAGAAAAGAGCCGGCACCAGCTGCCAGACCTTCGCCGCAAACCCGATGGCGCAGAGCATCGCATTGAACAAGACCGCCCCGATGATCATGACCCTCCGGCTGTCAAACCGGCTCAGGAGCATACCTGTCACCGGAAGCGTTGTCATCAATCCGATGGGTAAAGCAAAGAGAACGATGCCCAGCTGCTCATTATTAAGGTGTAATTCCTGTTGTATAGTGGGTATCCGGGAACCCCAGGTGAAGAAACCAAAACCGGATACAAAGAAAAAGATCGCTATCATCAAACGTATCCTTCCAGATCCGGAAGGCTGATCGCTCCTACTTGACATTCCGCAAAAATAGAAAATCCTGCCGCTCTGGCGGCAGGATACACCAAAAAAGTCACATTCTAGTTAAAATCGTTCTTCAAACGAATATATTTGTTCAGATCCTTCGACACAAAGCCCTTATCCCGCATTTTTGACACGTATTCCGCATTCACGCCCATACTTTTTAGGGATGGCAGCACCGAAAGGGGTATATCGTCAAACCCGATCTTCCTGAACTCACTCACAAATTCCGGGGTAACTCCCGTCGCCTTCAGCATGCTGAGGCGGGACGAGGAAATATCTTTGTAACCCAGATCGCGGAAACCCTTTATAAACTCCGGCGTCACCCTGGTGACTTTTAATTGGACAAGCTCACGCGCAGAGAGGTCGGCTAGCCCCGCATCCCGGAAGCTCTTTACAAACTCCGCATTGACGTCCTGCGACTTCAGTTGTACGATCTCCCGCACGGACAGATCGCTGAACCCCATATCCTGGAGGGACTTGATATACTCGGGAGTCACATGCATATTATAGAGAGACGCGATATCGCGGCGCTCGAGGTTCGAAAGCCCCAATTTGCGCAGCGAACCGACATAATTGGAGTCGATATTCATCGCCTTATAGGAAACAAGCTCACGCACGGGGATCATCTGGTTGTCGCTGCCCCTGCCCATTGCCCGGACATAGGCGCCCGTGATATGCATCGCCTTCATCGAAGACAGCTCCCGGGCAGAAAGATGGTCATAGCCCGCCGCCTTCATTTCCTCTACATAGGCCTTGTCGATATTCTGGGCTTTCAATGTGATCAGGGTCCTGGGCTCGTCCATATCCTGCAGACCCGACGAATGCCAGTATTGGATAAACTCTTTGTCGATATGCATGGCCGAAAAACTGATCAGCATGCGGCCGCTGATATGCGGGTATCCATTGTGTACAACCATGTCAGCGTATTCCTTTTTGACATTAGCCATAAAGAAGGACAGCTGCCGGCGGTCTTCCGTATCTTCCACCCCCATCTGCTGCAGGGCATTGAAATAGCCATCGGCCGGCTGAAAATGAAAATGTCCAAACCCCTGCTGACCGTCGAACTGACCGGTAAACGACATCGTACCCGCATCCCGGACCAGCGTGAAGCTGACATTTCCCACGCCCGGAAAAGGATTGATCTCGCTTTTCTCCACTTTAAGGGAGGAAGACCAGGAGTGGTCCTCATCTTCCGCTTTCAATTCGAACCAGAGCTTGTTATCCGAGGTTGTAACAAACCAGGAACCTTCCCTCAGCGTATCCATGGGTCCCCGGACATTTATAGCCATATCGGATACCGTTATATCGGGCTGAACATAGGTCAACGGCTGCAGAGCCATCGTCGGCACCGGACCAACCGCCGGTGAAGGGCCAAGCGCCGGCCGGGGCCCCGCGCTCAAAGTGTGTGCCGGAGCCACCGAAATGACCGGAGCCACTGAAATGATCGGGTCCACGGCAGCGACCGGAACCGCTGCGTCAAGCCGGACCGCAGCCGGCACGTGGAAATCCCAGCTGAAATCCCAATTGAGATCTCCTGCATCCGTATCCGGATGCCCTGAAGAAGAGCCAGACCCTGCCGAAGCTCCAACGCTTCCAGAGACATCCGATGGCCTTGCAGTATCCGCAGACCGGACAGTGGAAGCGGCACCTGTCACATCAGCGGGAGCCGCCGGGGCAGCAGGACCGGCCACCCGGGCCTTGTCAGCAGCCTTGCCCGCACTTGCCTTCTTATTTTTGGCCCCCCCCTGCGTCTGGCTATACACAGCCGGCTTGTTCAGGAGCAGCACCAGCGCCGTAAACATCGGCAGCAGGAAAAAATATTTCCAGATCGTCCTCCCGGACGAACGCTTGCTATTCATCATAACGATACGTCTTTTTAAGAGTGATTGATTGTAGTTGTTAGTAATGCTGAACGGAAGATGAGGCGCAGACACCCGCAAAAGGCTCAGCTGGTATGCCAGCTGCTGTACATCCTCATGCTGAAGGACAGCCGCATCGGTCAGGAACTCCAGGTTGTTCTCCACTTCCCGGCGATACATCCAGGCAACCGGATTGAACCACTGACAAACCACGGCGACCTCCGCCAAAAGGATATCAATGGTGTGCCAGCCGCTGACATGGGTCTTCTCATGGATAAGAATCTGGTTGTAGGTCTCCCAGTCATAGCTCGCCGGGTTGATAAAGATCGTGTTCCCAAAAGAGCAGGGAGCCCTGTTCCCGCTGGTCTCTACGATGCGATAGCGGCCATCCCTGATCACCGGGCCGGAATAAGACTGAAAAAGAAGGATCCCCAGCTGAAGAATGAAATTGAAGCCAAAGATCAATACACCGAAAACGTAGGCATAGAAAAGCCAGCGGACCACCGTAGCCGCCATGACCGCAGCACCAGCGCCCCAGCTCGCCGAGGCATGATCCGTCACCGGGGAAAGCTTCGCCACCGGCGATCGTTCCGCCACCTGCGGATGATCCGTAACCGGCAAGTGTTCCATCAGCGGCGCATGATCGGTCTCTGATGAATGCTCTACCACAGGCGCATGATCCGTCACCGGCAAGTGCTCCGTCACCGGCTGCACCGACGCATGATCCACTACCCGTGGATGATCTGCTGCCACAGGCTGAGAAGCAACCTCCTTCCCCTCATGGGGCTGCGACGCGATCACCGGCTGCTGTGCGTCCACACCAACCGGCCTTGCGGCTGCAACGACCTTTTGAGAAGCTGACTTATCCTGCCCCGCCCACAGACCCCCTATCCGCGGCGCAGGCAACAACGGAAGCAGAAAGGCCGATGCCAGACAACCCATCAGCATCCACCGGTTCCATCGATAAAAAGTCTCCTTCTGCAGCAGAAGCTTATAAAACAAAAAACAGATGGTTGTGATGACCGTGACGTGCAGGATATAAGGTATCATTTCTTCTGGGATTTAATGATCTCCAATATTTCGTTCAGCTCTTCCTGGGTTAGCTGCTGCTCTTTAGCGAAATAAGCCAGCATGCTTGGATAGGAATTATTGAAATAAGACCGTACGATATCTTCGAATGCGTGTTTTTGATAGTCTTCCTTCGAAACCACCGGATAGTACTGAAAAGTGTTGCCAAAAGTCTCGTGACCAAGAAACCCCTTTTCCTCAAGGATCCGCACCATGGTCGCCACCGAATTATAATGCGGCTTGGGATCCGGCAGCTCGGCTATTATCTCCTTGATAAAGGCCTTCCCTAAATGCCAGCAGGCCTGCATGATCTGCTCTTCACGTTTGGCTAGTTTCAACATGTGCTTCCAAATTTTTAATGTGGGACAAAAAATTTCCGTCCGGTTCCATGAATCTACTACTAATTTATTAGTTCAACAACTAATTGATTAGTTTTTTTTCGGACGATGTCTGCTGCATTCGATTGCAGACACTGTGCAGGGCATCTTAAGCGGCTATCTTCGCGCCAATCCTCTTGTCGCCACGGCGATCCTGACAACCAGCAGCAATAATAGTTCTCCCTTAATCCTCCGTTAAAAAAACAGCATCGCTTTCTTTTTAGCAATTCAACGAGGTTGGAACGCTTCTTGTCAAGGGATTCGCAAATCCGCTGCCAGCAATAGTTTCAGAGCCATCCCTAACACCCCTGCATTTGCGCAGGCATCGAGAAGATTTTAGCAGACCGCAAAAATATACGTCAGGAATGTGTTCAAATAAATTTGGAGAGTGCTCAAATTGAGATAAATTTGGTATGTGCATACAAACTAAACTGCAGCGATGTTTGACATAAGTAGCCAAAATAGTGCAGCCAGAATTTTGCCATTGCCAGACGAGAATGACCTGCTTGCCCGGATAGCAGAAGGAGACGAAAAAGCCTTCGCTCCTATTTTCCATCACTATCGGCGAAAGATCTACTCCTATGCCTATCATCTGTGCGGCAACAGCGCCCAGGCGGACGAGCTGGTACAGGACGTTTTCATGAAGATCTGGATGCACCGCGAAAAGATCCCCCACATCCTGCGTTTTGATAACTGGCTCTTTACCATCGCACGTAACCAGGTTTTCGACATGCTGAAAAATATGGCCAAAGAGTCGGCCCTGCGCCGCCAGATGGCCGGACTGCCCGAACCCGAAGCCAACCTTGTAGAAGACATCGTGCTGACCCGGGAGAACGAAGAACAGCTGCAGCGCGCCCTCGATCAGCTGTCTCCCCGCCAGCGACTGATCTTTACCCTCAGCCGCCACCAGGGCATGAAACACGAAGAGATCGCCTCCCACCTCCATATCTCCCGCCACACCGTCAAGACTCACCTCGTCCAGGCGCTCAAAACGCTGCGCGACATCCTTCATTTCCCCTCCGACAGCATCCTGCTGGTTGGCCTGCTGATCATCAAAAACATCATCGACTGACTTCGCCCCAGTATCTTCAAAAAAAATTTTCTTTTTACCTACTCCTATCTTTCGTCTTTTCAGTCTTTAGATATGAGCCTGTGTTTGCCTTCTGAAAAATGACAGACTCAACTAACTACTACCATGGAAGCATCCCAACGATTGGCCTATCTGTTCAGGCAGTACTTTAGTAAAGAGAGTACCCCTGCAGAACAGAACGAATTATTTGAGCTGCTGCTCCGATCGGAACACGACGCAACCCTGCGTCGCCTCATTGACGAGACCTGGAAGGAAGATCTCCCCACTTATGTACAGGACAGACAGACGGCAGACGCCATACTCCGGCGTATTGTCAGCGGGCGCGAACAAGAAACGCCCCCCGCTGCCACCGAAGATCCTACCCCCGTCCCGTCTCTTTTCCGCCGCCGCATCCTGCGCTACAGCGGCTGGGCCGCATCCCTGCTCGGCATCACTCTCCTCGGCTTCCTTGCCCTTTATTCACATCGTTCTACTCCAACCCGCCCGGCGCCGTCGCCGGTACTGGCCGTTAAACCACCAATAAACCGCTGTATCACGTTACCCGATGGAAGTACTGTATTGCTCAATCAGGACGCACGCCTCGATTATGAAAAAGGGCTCGGCTCAAAGACCCGCGAGGTGACCTTGCACGGCGAAGCCTATTTCGCGATCCATCACGACCCCCGTCCATTTATCGTCCACACCGGCTCGATCCGTACCATAGTGCTGGGTACCGCCTTTAACATCAACGCCCTTACCGACCAGAACATCGTCATCACGGTGACAAAAGGAAAAGTAAAGGTTGAGAACAGCACAGGCGACTACAGTATCCTTCGACGCAATGAGCAGCTGCGCTTCGACTCGCTGCACACCCGGCTCCAAAAGATCCCGGTCGACGCCGGCGAGGTGCTTACCTGGAAGAAACCCTACCTTATTTTTAATGATGTGACCATGAAGGAGGCGATGGACGAACTTGCATCCCGCTTTCATGCCAGCATTGTCTTTACCAACCCCGCCGCAGAAAATTGCCCTGTGACAGCATCCTTTACTGAGGGCCAATCACTGGAAGCCATCATCAAGGTCTTATCAAAGATCAACAACATGGACTATGCCATCGATCATGGAGAGATCATGATCAGTGGAGAAGGATGTAAGTAGTCCCATACAGGTATTATAGTAGACACCTATATAAAAAGACCCGCTCCGGCTGGAACCCGAAGCAGGCCTTAAAGGATACCTTTCTCTTGAATAGGTGAGGTATCCTGTTTTAAACAAGTCTTCATCATTTAAAACAATCAAAACTATGACATTTTCCTTATTGTCAGCGTTTGAGCGCGCCTGCCTGGAACCGGGGCGCCAGGAACTGCTTAACCAAACCAAAAAACGATTGCTGTATTTTATGCGAATCAGCTTTGTCCTCCTCCTTTGTTTTTTCAGCAGCGTCCAGCTACTCAGCGCCCGCGACGCCAGCGGGCAAGACCTGAACAAGGTCTATATCTCGCTGGAGCTGAAAGACGAGCCCCTGATGTCCGCCCTGGAAAAGATCCAGCAAATGACGCCTTTCATGTTTGCGTATAACAAACGGGAAATCAAACGGATCCACAATCTTACCCTGGGCAGCGGCCGCCGTTCGGTGCACAGCATCCTGGAGGCTCTGCTCCTCAACACCCGCCTCCGGTACGAACTGGTAGGCAATACCATCGTCATCTCCTCGGTCCGCGATCGCAGCGAAGGCGTCCCCAGCATATACAGGGAGCTGTCGCCGGTTGCCGCCGCCCGGGAAGAGATCAGGGCCCGCACCATCAGCGGTACCGTCACCAATGACAAAGGAGAAGGCCTGTCCGGTGTCTCCGTCACCGTCCGGGGCAGCTCGGTCGGTACGACCACCGACGCCCAGGGCCACTTCCAGCTGACGATCCCCGACGACGGGGCCACCATTGAATTTTCGTATGTAGGCTATGAAATGCAGACCGTAAAGGTCGGCGGCCAGAGCTCTATAACGATCAAGCTGAAAGAGACGGTAACCGGTCTCAACGACGTGGTAGTCATCGGATATGGTCAGGTGAAGAAATCAGACCTCACCGGCTCGGTCGCCAGCCTGAAAGCCGAGCAGATAGTAGACAGACCGGTCCCCAATGTTACCCAGGCGCTGCAGGGCAAGATCGCCGGCGTAGACGTCAGTATCAACAGCAACGCTCCGGGACAAGGCGCCAAGGTCCGGGTGCGGGGTATCGGCTCGATCAACTCCAGCCTCGATCCCTTGTATGTCGTGGACGGCGTCGTCGGCGTCGATATCAACACGCTCAACCCGCACGAGATCGCCTCCCTCGAAGTCCTGAAAGACGCTTCTTCTACAGCCATATACGGGGCCCGCGGCGCCAATGGCGTGATCATCGTCACGACCAAGAGAGGCCGCCACGGCATTTCAAAGGTCACCTATGACGGCAATGCCAACGAGGCCGTCCTGACCCGTCACCTGAAGACACTCAACTCGGAGCAGTTCGTCCAGATATACAACCAGTCTTACGCGAACGGCCAGCAATACGACCCACTGGGACAGGTGCAGGTTCCCCCGGTTCAGATGAACCATCTCAGCCTGCCCAAACTGTTCGACGCCACCGACAAGCCGCTCTACAACACCAACTGGGAGAAAGAGACCTACAAGCCGGCCTTTTCGCACGACCACTTCATCAATATCCAGGGCGGCAACGACAAATCTCTGTTCAGCGCCTCCATCGGCTATCTCGATCAGCAGGGTATCATGGTCAACAGCTGGTTCAACCGCTACTCTGTCAAGCTGACCCTCGACAATGACGTCAACGACTGGCTGAAGATCGGCGGGAATATCTCGCTGATCAAGAGCACTCAGCGCATGGTCTCCGACGCCAACGGCTCGCTCAACGTCCCCCGCATGGTTACTGAAGAAGTGCCCATCGTTCCTGTGAAGTACCCCGATGGTAGCTGGGCCGGCAACAACGATATCGCAGGTCTCGAAGGAGGCCCCAACCCGGTGCATATCGCCCAGTCGCGCTACAACCTCAACAACACCCTGCAGGCGCTCGGAGATCTCTATGCCACCATTCATATTACCAAGGACCTGGACTTCAAGTCCGACCTGGGCTACAACGTAGGCGCACAGAAGAACAATTTCTATTCCGGGAATGACCTTCCGCACCTTTCCCAGGACCAGGGTGGCGAAGCACATATCAACTCCTACTACAACTATTACTGGCAGACGGAGAACTACCTGACCTGGAACAAGAGGATCAATGACCGCCAGCGCTTCACGGCTCTGCTCGGTGCTTCCTGGCTGAAATACCGGCAGGAATGGGTCGACGCGGAGTCCCAGAACTTTATCGACGACTTCTTCCAGTGGCAATTCCTGACTGCCGGTTCCGTCCGGTCCAACACCCAGTCCAACGTTACCGTCTGGTCAATGAACTCCTACTACGCCCGCCTGACCTATAATATCGACGAAAAATACCTGTTCACCGCGACGGGCCGCTATGACGGGTCTTCGAAATTCGGTATCAACAACCAGTACGCTTTCTTCCCCTCTGTCGGCGCCGCCTGGCGCATGTCCGAGGAAGAGTTCCTGAAACACAGCAATACCATCAGCTACCTCAAGCTGCGCGGCAGCTATGGCTACTCCGGTAACCAGGAGATCGCCCAGGACAAGCAGAAAGGCCAGATACAGCCCAATACCACCACCCTCAACGGCGCGCTTCAATCGACCCTCCTCCCGTATTACATCGGCAACCCGAACCTTAAATGGGAGAAGAGTGAACAAGCCGACCTCGGCGTCGAGCTGGGTCTGTTCCATGACCGGATCAACCTGAACGTCGACGTCTATCGTCGTACCACAAAGGACCTGCTGCTGCAGGCGCCCATCCCCTGGTCGGCCGGACAAAACCAGGCCAATGTTTACCAGAACATAGGCTCTGTACGGAATACCGGCCTGGAGATCAACCTGCAGACGGTTGACGTTAAGACCCATGACTTCACGCTGACCACCAACTTCATCTTCGCCACCAACCGCAACCGGATCATCAAGCTGAACGATGGCAACGCCGACATCTTTCCCGGTCCCAACTTCCTCGGTCAGACCAACGTCCTCCGCGTAGGCCAACCCATCGGCTCGTTCTACGGAGCATACCGCATCGGCACCTATGGCAGCGGCGAGGCCGCAGACGCAGCCGCCCACGGCCTCCACGTCGGTGACCGCAAGTATATCTACGACAAGGATGGCAACCTCGCCCGCGGCATCATCGGTCGCGCCTATCCGAAATGGACGGGAACTTTCAGTACTACGATGAACTATAAACACTGGGACTTCACAATGGACATCCGCTTTGTACAGGGCGTGAATACTGCCGGGACCTTCAAGCACTCTACCGAAGACCGGCAGACCATCGCCAACAGCCTGGCTACCGTGCTGGACGGCTGGACCCCCAACCACCAGAATACGATGATCTCCCAGGTGCGCAACTACAAGTTCGCGCAGGACTCCCATTTCGATACCTGGTGGGTAGAAGACGGTTCCTTTATCCGTGGCCAGAATCTCATACTCGGATATACGGTTCCGGAGGCCGTTGTTAATAAATGGAAACTCACCAAAATTCGTATTTCGGCCAGCGTACAAAACTGGTTCCTGCACACGAAGTATACCGGCTATGATCCAGAAGTGGACACATTCAACTCCACCCTCGGGCAGAATTCGGGCTTCTCACAGAACCTGGACTTTTTCTCCTATCCACGCCCGAGAACCTACAATCTCGGCCTGACGGTAGGATTCTAACTCTAACTCTTAAAAGACACACTGATGAAACGCTTTAAATATAAATATCTAAGCATCGTTCTTCTAACGCTGACGCTCGGTTCCTGTAAGAAGTTCCTCGAGCCGCCTTCTACCAGCTTCCTCTCTCCCGGCTTCAAGATCACTTCTGCCAAGGAGGCGCAGGCCCTGGTCAACTCCTGTTATGCCAACCTGCCCACCCTGTTGCAGGGGCAACCCGCATCCTACGGCGGCAATACCTGGAACCTGATGGAGTTCATGACCGGCAAGGCGAACAGCGACCTGGGGCAGACGGGCTTTGTCAACTATCAAACGCTCAGCTATAATTCTACCTCCTTCTACTTCGACACCTGGTGGAATTATCTGTACCTCGGCATCGGGACCTGTAACAACGCTCTTGAAAGTCTTGGCAATATGACCGGTGTCGTGACCGATTCAACCAAGAACAATATGCTCGCCCAGGCACACGCGCTACGCGCCCTCTATTATTTCTATCTCGTGCGGCTGTATGGCGCCGTTCCAAAGGTGACCGCCATCGCCAAGGATCTCAACTTAAAGATACCGCGTACCCCGGCAAAAGCCATCTATGACAGCGTTATCATTCCCGATCTGCTCGCGGCAGAAAGCGCAAGCCTTCCCTGGCAGGACAACACGGGCTATCTGTCCAAAGGTGCCGTCGAGGCGATACTGGCCGACGTCTATCTGACCTATGCTGGCGCAGCCATCAACGGGGGCAGTCAGTACTATGCCGAGTCCGCCAAACACTCGAAGGCGGTCATCGACAACGGAGGGTATTCGTTGTTCCCCAACTATACGGATATGATCAATCCAGCCAACAAGAACAGGGGAGAATTTATTCTGCAGGCCCAGTTCGCCGCAGCAGCCAACGGCAACAACCCGCTGACGGCGCTGACCATCCCCAACTACTCAGGTATCTCGAAGTATTCCGACGAGTACGGCTCGGTCTTCCCAACGGACCAGTTCATCGCCTCCTTCCCTGCCGGGGACAAACGGGTACAGGAAAAACAGTTCTTCTACACCAGCTATCCGAGCATCAAGAACAATACACCTGTTGTCTTCGCACACCACTATATCTATAAATGGTTCGATTCGACGGCCGTCCGCAGCACCGCCAAATCCGACCTCAACTATACGATCTATCGTCTCGCGGACGTCTACCTGATGTATGCCGAGGCCTCCAACCGCGCCGAAGGCAGCCCCAACACCAATGCGATCAACTATGTCAACGAGATCCGCACCAGGGCCAACCTCGCCCCGATAGCCGCCATGTCCCAGTCCGACTTCGAGCACGAAGTGTGGCTGGAACGCTACTTCGAGCTCTGCTTCGAGAATAAGATGTGGTTTGACATGATCCGCACGCGCAAGGTGCACAACGACGTCACCGGCAACTGGGACGACTTTGTCGGTCATAAGACCGTCTGGAATGCGACCTTTTCCGCCAACCAGCTGCTCTTCCCGGTACCCAAACAGGAGACGGACGTCAATCCCAATCTTCTTCCCAATAATCCGGGGTTCTAAGCGCCCACGGATAGTCGCAGTCTACACATGAGAAGAGAAAGGGCCGATCCCATTGCGGGGCGGTCCTTTTTATTTACCTTCAACGAATATGCTTAACCGTCTTTTTTTCATCCTTGTTCTCGTCGTTCAGACCGCCTCAGCCCGGTCCCAGGAACAGCTGCCCGGATCCGCCCTTCATCCCTTCGGCCGGTATTGGCGCGCCGGCGACCAGCTCGAGCTGACCGGCCCGGCCTCCCATTTTGGCTTCCGTATGACCGGCACCGAATTCAAACTATATGCTTTCTGCCGCAGCACGCATGACTACCTGCAGATCGAAGTGGACGGCGTGTACAGGGGGGAGTTAGTTATCGAAGATTCCGTCCACGCTGCCAACACCTTTAAAACAGGTTCGCCAGGTCCGCACACGATCTGGGTCTACAGGGCGACGGAGGCTATCGCAGGTCCCATTATTATCCGGTCGATCACGGGAACAGGGCTACAGGCCCTGCAACGTCCGGACGCGCCACTAATCGAGTTCATCGGCAACAGCATCACCTGTGGCGCCGCCGCCGACTCGTCGAAATATCCATGCAGATCAGGCGGCTATTTTGACCACAGCAACGCCTACTATGCCTACGGCCCCCGCGTCGCCAGGGCCCTCAAAGCCAACTATATCCTCAGCAGCGTCAGCGGCATCGGCATCTACCGCAATTGGAACAGCGACGGCCCTACTATGCCCCAGGTATACGCCAGCGCCGACTTCCGCGACAACAGCGACCGTCCATGGGATTTTACGGCCTACCACCCGCGGGTCGTCAGCATCGCCCTCGGCACGAACGATCTCAGCCACGGCGACGGCCATACGCCACGCCAGCCATTTGACAGCAACGCCTTTATCAATGCCTATGTAAAATTTATCGGCGTGGTCAGATCCCACTACCCGAGTGCACGCATAGCGCTGTTGAGCAGCCCCATGGCCAGGGACAATGACCGGATCCTGCTGCAGCGCTGCCTAAGCTCGGTCAAGTCCCGTGTCGACGCGCTTTACCCCCTGGACAAGCCGATTGCCCTCCACTTCTTCAAGCCCATGGTCACAGGAGGATGCGGCGGCCATCCCAGCGTGGAAGACCACGGGATCCTCGCCGACGAGCTGTTACCCTTTTTCCGGGACTTGTTGCAGTCTAGCAAATGACGGGTCTGACCTCGACGCTGCCACCAGTCTCCAGCACCGGACAGCCCTGGGCTACGATAGCGGCTTCTTCCAGGCTTCCCGCCTTTACGACGATAAAGCTGCCCAGCGTCACGCCGATCTCGGCAAAAGGCCCATCCAGGACAACCCCATCCGCCTTCAACACCTTGCCATCCGGCGAAAGCCGCGGCCCGTTGTCAGCCAGTCTTCCCTGCGCCGCGATGCCACCCACCCAGTTCTGCCATCTCCTAATGAGCGCCTGCATCTCCGTCGGTGAAGCCTCGCGAAGGTCATGATCGGGCTGCCGGAATAACAACATAAATAGGTTCATATTCTTTATACCAATAATAACCGGCCGGCGGGAAATTGGACATCCCGGGAGAAGTTTTTTCTTTATTTTCAGGCGTGGATCAATTAACAGAGAAAGAATACGTCTACCGGGCCTCCTGGAAAAATATGATATTGATATAAGCCTGTAGCAGCCCTTGGGGCCCGGCTTATTTCGAGTCGTAAGATTTGATCATATTGAATTTATATCCCCCGCCCTCTCCTTTCGCCACCTGGTATAGTATGGTCCGGTTACCGCCACTGGGCTTGTCGGCAGAATCCGCGGTATTGTAGATAGGAAAACGCTGCACCAGCGTCCCTTCCATCATCGAGAACTGGTCATGTCCCTTATACCCCGTACTGATCTTGAGGTTCATCGTGACATCCGGCAACACGCAGGGCATGATCTCCTTATTGCCATCGGACATAAAGGCGTAGACCGTTCCCGCGCTGGCGTTGCTATCGGAATAAATAAATAGAACCAGGTCGGGATTGCCGTCCCGGTTGAGGTCGTCTATCTGGGCGCCCGCCACGCGGCCCTTTAGCGTAAAACTAATATCCCTCGCC
>Ga0105239_10002320_pt1 | contig 24297 bp, 28 predicted proteins | sample KBSC44metaG_FD_92761 | JGI IMG/M metagenome (GOLD analysis project Ga0105239, IMG submission 92761) | Corn rhizosphere microbial communities from Kellogg Biological Station, Michigan, USA - KBS C4-4 metaG | ecosystem: Host-associated > Plants > Roots > Rhizosphere > Soil | place: Michigan, USA...
GGACCAGTTGCTTAAAGCCGCATACTACGAAGTAGCGCGCAACGAAGCCAAAGTGGTCAACTACCTGGCATCCAGCATCGCCGGTAGCAGTAATCAAAAGTAGTACGGCCGCGGGGCACTAGTCCTTACGCTAACGGCATCACCGCAAGCCTGATTTGAGGATCATTGCGATTGTAAAGGTAGTATCCATTGTCGTGATTGTCGTAGTCGATATAAAGGTCATAGGAGTCGTACCAATTATCGGACCAGTACTCCGGCCACGGATCCAGCAGCAGGAATGAATACCCGCCGTAGTCGAAACGTGGATAACCCATGTACATCACAGGACGCGTGTGAAGCCGGAACGAGTGCTGGCTGCCAAAATACAGACCGAAACTGACCTGCGGTATGTAGAAGCCACCGTAGCCGCCGCGCTGCGCCCAGGTTCGATGGTCCGAAGCCCAGTTGCGGGCGCGATCCTGCTGCCAGGAATCGTGCCCCTGCCAGGCTCCCTGCTGAGACCAGCTCTTCTGTTGCTGCCAGGTTCGCGCCTGCTGCTGTGAGCGCTGCACCGGCGGTTGGTAATTCTGCTGAGCGCGCTGCTGCTGCGGTTGCGACTGTTGCGACCCCTGTCTTTGTTCCTGTCGCTGCGGTTGTTGGGCGCGCTGAGGCTGCCGCTGTTGCTGCGGTTGCTGGGCGCGCTGAGGCGGCTGCTGTTGCTGCGGCTGTTGGGCGCGTTGAGGCTGTTGCTGCTGCCGTTGCTGTTGCTGCGGCTGTTGCTGGGGTTGTTGGGCGCGTTGAGGCTGTTGCTGCCGCTGCTGCTGTGGCTGTTGCTGCTGCTGGGGTTGTTGGGCGCGCTCGGGGCGCTGCTTTTGCTGCGGTTGTTTAGGCTGCTGAGCGCGCTGCGGCTGGCCTTTTTCCTGCTTCCCCGAATCTCCCTGCTTATCGCCTTGGTCGTGTTGAGCGTACACAGGAGCCATCGTGCCGAAGAGCAGGAAGATTCCGGCCGTACTCGTCGCTCGTATGAACTTCATGCCAATTCCTCCCATATTTCGATTCTGGTCCCGTTCCAGGTGTTACTAGACGACCCTGCGTCCCTGAATCAGCTGGATGGCCAGCACGACCAGTGCGATCACCAGCAATATGTGAATCATTCCGCCCATCGTATAGGCAGTAACCAAGCCCAGTGCCCAAAGCACCAGCAAAATTACAAAAATAGTCCAGAGCATGTGTGTGTTTTCCTTTTTTCGAAAAGTGCTATTCCCATTCTTTCCATGGGCAATTGGGGGTCCAAACCATTAGTTGCAGCAGCTACCGGGGTATTTGATGGTTTCTCAGCCAACTATTAGAGCCAGAGACTGCCCACTGGCCGCCGCTCTTGCTTCGATGGGCAAGTAATTCCTGCCGTGAAACGGAAAAGCCTGGACCCGCGGCCCGGCCGGACATATAGTTGGCATTCCTCGTGCTCAAAGCATTGGCGTGATCAATACCAAACGGGTGAATATTATGCGGCAAACAAAGGGTGTTGCAGTACTGATGATCGCATCGGCAACGTTCCTGGCCGCGCAGACGGATCCGCCGGGCCGGGTCGGACGGCTCAATTACACCGATGGCCCAGTGTCTTTTCAACCAGCCGCCGTGAACGATTGGGTGGATGCGAGCGTGAACCGCCCGCTCATATCCGGCGACAACATCTGGGTGGGCGACCGCGGACGAAGCGAATTGCACGTTGGATCGACGGCTGTCCGCTTAGGCCCGAACACTGCGTTCCAGTTTCTGAACCTGGATGACGAGACGGTGCAGATCCGGCTTTCCGAAGGGACCCTTACAATCCGCGTGCGCAATCTCGCGCAGAACCAGATCTTCGAGGTCGATACGCCCAATGTCGCGTTCACGCTAGTTCGACCCGGCGAATACCGCATCGACGCCAATCCGGATTCCCGGAGCACGATAATTACGGTGCGCGACGGCGAGGGCGAGGTGACGGGTGGTGGGGATAACTTTCCGGTCTATGCGCGTCAGCAGGTGGTTGTGAGAGGCGACGATCAGATTACTTATAATCTCGCCTCGGCTCCCAGAGACGACGCCTGGGACCAATGGTGCTCCTCGCGCGACCAGCGGGAGGATCGGTCGCTGTCAGCGCGTTACGTTTCCCGCGAAATGGATGGCTATGAGGACTTGGATCAGTACGGCCGCTGGGATAATCAACCCGGTTATGGCAACGTGTGGATGCCGACTTCAGTCGACGCCGGGTGGGCGCCCTATCGTGACGGGCATTGGGCCTGGATCGCGCCCTGGGGTTGGACCTGGGTGGACGATGCGCCCTGGGGATTCGCTCCTTACCACTACGGCCGTTGGGCTTCTTTCGGAGGCCGCTGGGGCTGGATACCCGGACCCTATGGGGTTTCTCCCGTCTATGCACCGGCGCTGGTGGCCTGGATCGGCGGAGGCGGTTCTGGTTTCAGCTTGAGCTTTTCCTTCGGAACAGCCGCGGCAGTCGGATGGTTCCCGCTCGGTCCTCGCGAGCCGTATTTTCCGTCCTATCAGGCGAGCCGTGGTTATTTCGCGCGGGTGAACAACACCAACACGGTGATTAACACCACGGTTATAAACAACTACTACGATTCCAGCAGGAACAACAACGCAATTACCAACATCCGGTACGCAAACCGGAATGTTCAGAACGGCGTCACGGCGGTTCCGCAACAAACCTTCGTCCGCGGCAGCCGCGTGACGCAAGATGCGCGCGCGGTTCCGTCCGCTCAACTTTCCTCAGCCCAAGTCTTTGGGGCTCCGGCGATCGCGCCGCAACGAGAGAGCGTTCTCGGCGCCCGGGCAGATACCGCGTCGCAGGCTCCACGTCCGCCCGCCAGCGTATTGAGCCGGCCCGTAGTGGCACGCACCGCGCCTGCTCCGGCTCCGGTTCCATTCGACCGGCAGCAGCCGGGTCTAGCGAAAAATCCCGGCCGACCGCTTCCCACAGCAACCGTCCAGCAACTGCGGCAAGCCGCGCCGGCGCCGGCCGCTCCGGTTCGTGTAGTCGATATGGGCCGAGTCAAACGCGTCCAGCCGACAGTTGGAGCGGGACCCCAAGGCGCGCCGCAACAGAACCGCGTTCCTCCGCCCGCCGTAGAGCGTCAAAATGGAAAGCAACAGCCGCCGCAGGTGCCACAACCCCGGGTAGCGAGCCCTCAGGTAGAGAGACCTCAGCCGGCGCAAACCGGGCAGCAGAAGGGACGGCAGCAAGCTCCGCAGGCGCAACAGCCGCCCCCGCAACCCCAGCGACAGGTGACGCTACCGCCGGTACAAACGCCTCAAGCTCCGGTGATCGAGCGGCAGAAGGGGCGACAGCAGCCTCCGCCGCAGGCGGAACAGCCGCCCCAGCAACCCCAGCGACAGGTGACGCCACCGCCGATACAAACGCCTCAAGCTCCGGTGATCGAGCGGCAGAAGGGGCGACAGCAGCCTCCGCCACGGGTGGAACAGCAGCCCCAGCAACCCCAGCGGCAGGTGACGCCGCCGCCGGCGCCACCACCTCAAGCGCCGGTGGTCGAACGGCAGAAGGGACGTCAACAGCAGCCTCCTCCACAGCAGGCAGCGCCGGCTCAGGCCCAGCCTCCTCAGACTCCGGCAGCCGAACGGCCGCCGCGCCAAGACAGAGGAAAACAGGGAAAATCCAAAAACGACAAACAGGATCAGTGATGTCCTTGTCTTTTTTCCAAAAGCCAGGCTCAGCTCCAACAGGGAGATGACCGTATTAGGTCAACTGATGCGCCGCCGCCACGCGTTCCACGCAAAAGCCCACGGGTAACAGCGGCCTTCAAGATGCTTAGTCCTTATAGAGAAGAGGAGACAACATGAAACCCAGCACCAAGGATCAAATCTCAGGCAAGCTTCATGAATTGAAGGGCAAAGTGAAAGAGAAGGCCGGGCAGGCGACGAATAACCCGGACCTGGCGGCCGAAGGCCAAGGCGAAAGGCTCGGCGGCAAGATCCAAAAGAAAGTCGGGCAGATTGAAAGGGTCCTGGAGAAGTAGATCGGTCGGTTCCGTTAGTCGACCGCTTAAAGGAGACCGTCATGAACAAAACTCTTGGAGTCGTCCTGATTGTGCTTGGCCTGATCGGTCTTGCGTGGGGCGGGTTTACCTACACGACCAGAGAAAAGGTCGTTGACATCGGACCGATTCACGCGACTCGAGACGAGACCCATCATGTTCCACTGCCGCCCATCTTTGGCGCGCTGGCGCTCATTGGAGGCATTGTGCTTCTGGCGATGCCTAAGAAAGCATAACGTCCGCACGGCCACCGCGGATCAAGATTAAACGAAAGGAAGAACGACAATGATCTTACTCATCATCATTCTGATCTTGGTTTTTGGACTGGGTGGGGGATACTACGGCCACTCGCGCTGGGGTCCCGGAGGGGGAGCCGGAATAGGTCTGGGGACGATATTGGTGATTCTGCTGATCGCCTACTTGCTCGGTTTGTTCTAAAGCTTTCAGGCGGCCAGTGCGGCGCAGGTCCCTGGGGGTGCAATTCCAGATGGTCCGATCAACCGGCCCGATAGCTTCCCAGCACCCTCAGGAAGTCCGCGAGCTCGCCCAGGTGTGCCACAGCGTTCTTTACGGCTTCGTCGTTACTCCGCCCCAGTAAGTCCAGGTAGAAAAGGTATTCCCAGGGCTTGCCCCGCAGCGGCCGCGATTCGATCTTTACCAGGTTTAGATCGCGCAGAGCCAGCGCGCTGAGGGCCCGGAACAGCGCTCCCGGAATATTCTTCGTGGAAAACACCAGCGACGTTTTCCACGGAGTCCGGCCGCTGTGTTTGCCGCGAGCTTTAGAGCCGCCCGGTTCGAGCAGAAAGAAGCGTGTGTAATTCTGCGGATCGTCTTCGATCCCGCGCTTCAGGATCCGGGCTTTGTATATCTTTGCCGCCAGCTCCGAGGCGATTGCGGCGCCGCCCGGCGGACGCTCCTCCATGATCATCTTCACGCTGCCGGCGGTGTCGTAATACACTTTGGGTTCGATGCGCTTGTGGCGCGCGAAAAAATCCAGGCATTGATTGATCGCCACTTCATGCGAGTAGACCTGGCGGACCCGAGCGAACGTCATCCCCGGCGGGGCAATAAGGTTGTGCACAATCCGCACGTTGGTTTCCGCCGTGATCGCGAAGTTGTGGCTCAGCAGCAGGTCATAATTCGCATAGATCGAGCCGTGCAGTGTGTTTTCGATGGGAATCGCCGCGGCGTCCACCGAACCCTTCTTGAGCGCGGCGAACACCTGGTCGAAGCGTTCATGCGGCACCGGACGCGCCTTCGATCCTAACAGTTGCAGAATGGCCTGCTGGCTGAATGCGCCTAATTCTCCCTGGAATGCGACTCTCATTTGCTCCTTGGTCCGTCCCAACGCTGCGCGTCGGACGCAGGTAGTCCGAGTAAATCCAGCACCCGGTTAACGCTTTGATCCACAATCTCATCGACACTCTGCGGCTGGTGATAAAACGCGGGCATCGGCGGAGCGAGGATCGCCCCCATCTCCGCCAGCGCCGTCATCGAGCGCAGATGGCCCAGATGAAGCGGCGATTCGCGCACCATCAGGACCAGCTTGCGCCGCTCCTTCAGAGTCACATCGGCCGCCCGAATCACCAGGTTCGAGCTGATCCCGGCGGCGATCGCCGACATGGTGTGAATCGAACAGGGCGCGATCACCATGCCGTCGGTCGAAAATGACCCGCTCGCCAGGCGGCAGCCGATATCTTCGACCGGATAAGAACAGTCCGCCAGCGCCTTGAAGTCGGCCGCGGATTTACTCAGCTCCAGGAACGCCGTACGTTCGCCGGAGCGCGTCAGGATCAAATGGATCTCGGCGGCACCTGCCGCCCGAAGTTTCTCGAGCAGACGCCATCCATAGATGGTGCCGCTGGCGCCGGTGATGCCCACCACCAAGCGGACCGAATGATTTGCCACTCCCCGAATCTAACAAAATAGAGGAATGGCTGACGACTTCGGTCTAGATTTAGGTTCGTTGAAGCAGATGGCCGCTGAGTCCGCCGCCGCCCAGGTTGAGAGCGGCATGGTCGTCGGCCTGGGGACCGGCACCACCGGCGAATTTGTGCTGCTAGCCCTGGCGCGGAGAATCCGTGAAGGCCTGCGGATCACGGGCGTCCCCACCTCCGAACACACCGCGGCTCGCGCCCGCGACCTCGGCATTCCTTTGACCGAGTTAACCGGGCCGATCGATATCGCTATCGACGGCGCCGATGAAGTCGCGCGTGGCGCACTTCATCTCATCAAGGGGCGCGGCGGCGCACTCACCAGGGAAAAGATCGTGGCGCAAGGCGCCTCTCGGTTCCTGGTTGTAGTTGATGAGACCAAAATGGTCACCCGCTTGGGCGCCGCGCCGGTACCTGTCGAAGTGGTTCCGTTTGGCTGGCAGGCGACCAGTCGCCGCATGGAAGCTCTTGGCGCGAAGCCCCTACGGCGCGATTTCGTGACAGACAACGGCAACTACGTTCTGGATTGTGCCTTCGGTTTCATTGAATCGCCGGCAACGCTGGCGCACGAGTTGGATCACGTCGCCGGAGTCGTGGAGCACGGACTGTTCATCGGCATGGCCACCGAAGTCCACGTGGGATCACCGTCAGGCGTACAGATACTCAGCGTCTAGAAAGAGATGCCTAACAAGAAGGTTGTTTCGTTCGGATTCGTGCTGAAAATGGTTCCTGGCTCTCGATCGAAGTTCCCGGAGAACCACCTGGTATACCGAATCTCAGGCATCAAGTGGATATACCGAACAGGACGGAAGTCAATCCCTCCACCGGCGACAAATCCTTCGCTGGTGGGTTTTGTGAATTCAGGAGGAGTTGAAGTTCTCCCGTTCGTTTGGCTAACGAAACCGGAGAAGTCCTGGTTGAAGGCCGCAAAGTTCGACTCCACTCCGCTGATGTGATCAAACGCAATGCCCCCCTCGATGAAGGGGCTTAGGCGATGGACATCATGGTGCCACTTCATGAGTATCGGGAAATTCCACCGGTCGGCTCGGGTGCTTGTGAAGTAACTCCCATGTCCCGACGAGGGCGAGCGGCGAAAGAAATAGGAATCATAGTTCAGCCGGTTATAGAGCGCATCGAACTCAATCCCCAATCCAAAGGGCAAGCGAAATTCGATGCTTGGGCCGAACGTGTAACGTTTTGACTTCGACGAGTAGTTAAATATTGAGCACACCGCCGCCGTCGAGGCGCAAATATCCGGGGCTTTAAACTCGAACGCGTCCGAAAGAGGAACACCCACCATGGCGCCAATCGACAGCGGACCAATTTGGCCGAATGCTAACTGGCCACAGAAGATCGCGGTTGCCCAAATTGCCGATCTCACGATATACGCCCGAAGTGCGTCATAGCAGTTTCCGAAGTAACAGCTTCGCTTCCTTCAGCCGTTCGAACTGCTTTTCTGCATCCTTGAACGCCTGCGTATGCACGCACCGCCGCGCGCCCTCATGCTCGGCGGGATAACGCAGATGCAGCATCTCGTGATACATCACGTACTCCAGGGCGAGACGCGGAGTCCCGGGCCGGTCGAAGATCCGACTGATGACGATCGCATTGTGGGGCGGATCGTAATGCCCCAGCATGGTGCGCGAGGCCTGCTTGCTCCACCCTACAGACGGCCGCGCCATCAACCCGAAGAAATATCGCAGGTTCAGCTCCTCGAACACTTCCACCAGGTCGAATTGCTTACCCTGCGGAGGATCCACATGCTTCCGCCCCCGAATATGCTTCACCAGCTCCAGACTCCGGCGCACATCGCGGCGATTGAGGTATCGCCGGTAGCGGTCGTTGCTCGCCGCCGGAATCGGACGTCGAAACAGCTTGGCCAGCAGGATCTCGGCCAAGGCTTCATGCACGCTCTCCGGCGCTCCGGCCAGTGTGTCCGCCATCCGCACCCGCAGAGTCCCTTCCTCCAGACGGATCTGAGCATTGGCGTTGGCATAGCGCCGCACCTGTATTTCGATCGAGGGCAGGGGAGTGCGCGGCTTTAGTCTCCGAAACACGCGCGCATAAATCTGTTCCGTCGTGGCCGGCCTGGTCGGCTCCCACGCCATATCGAGTGCTGGGCTCTCGACGAACATCTCCTTCGAAAGGTAACATGGAGCGTTGCCCTTTAAAAAACAATCTTGCCAGGAGTCGCCGTGCGGGGAGTAATGTCCGGAGTAAAGATCAGCGCGCTGGGCTGCTATGTGCCGCCCGCCGTGCTCACCAACCACGATCTCGAAAAGATGGTCGAAACCAGCGATGAATGGATTCTCCAGCGTGTTGGCATTTCCGAGCGCCATATCGCCGCCGCGGACGTCGCCACTTCGGACATGGCGGTCGAAGCGGCTCGCGCGGCGCTGGCGCAGCGCGGCATCGACGGCAGTGAACTCGACGCAATCCTGGTTTGCACCGTCACGCCGGATATGATGTTTCCCTCCACCGCGTGCCTGGTCCAGCACCAACTCGGCGCGAAACACGCCTGGGGCTTCGACCTGGTCGCGGCATGTTCGGGATTTGTGTACGGCCTCACCACCGCCGCTCATTTGATCCGTGCGGGCACGCACAAAAAAGTCCTGGTGATCGGAGCCGACACCATGTCGCGCATCATCGATTACACTGATCGCAATACGTGCGTCCTGTTTGGTGACGGCGCCGGCGCGATGCTGCTCGAGCCGTCCGAAACCGAAGACAGCTTTATCGGATTCCTGAACGAGATTGATGGATCGGGCGGCGACTATCTCAAAATGCCCGCCGGGGGCAGCCGTATGCCCGCCAGCGCCGATACCGTCCGTGACCATCTTCATTACGTGAAGCAGGACGGCCAACAGGTTTTCAAATACGCGGTCCGCAAGATGTATGACATCTGCACCGAACTGCTCAACCGGCATGGCCTTACGATCAAGGATGTAAAACTGTTGATCCCGCACCAGGCCAATCGGCGGATTATCACCGCCATCGCCGAGCGCCTCGGCATCGATTGCGAACGGGTGATCATCAATATCGACCGTTACGGCAATACTACCGGCGCAACCATTCCTTTGGCCACGCGCGATGCCATTGAGAGCGGAAAGCTCAAGAAGGGCGATATAGTCCTGTTCACCGCGGTGGGCGCAGGCTTTACCGTCGGCGCCAATCTGTGGCGGTGGTCGTACTAACCGCCTCCCGGGCGCATCACGATTTCGCGCGTTCCGCCGTCCAGGCCGTAGATGCGGATGACCTGCGGTCCCGCCGGTTTGGGCACCGCCGTTTCAGGTTGGGGTGCGGCATTCGCCACAGCCGGCGCCACAACCGGCGCGCTGCCCTTTAGTCCCGCGTCGAGCTCTTGCTCGCTGACGGCCAGGGATAAGGTTACGCTCTTCTGGTCGATCGCAATTTCAATCCCCCGAGCCGCCGGCGGCAAGGAGGCAACCATTTGCTGCAACGTTTTGGCTAACTGCGCGGCAGCTGCCTCGGAGGAGGCCGTGAGCGCGGCCGCTAACCGCAATCCACCCTGGAGCGATATCCCACCTTCGAACCCCTCCGCCTCCGCGTCGATCGGCACGAAGAGTCCGGCCAGCGGATCCGGCAGACTGGCAGCCACCACGAACAGATCGTCCTGAGCATGGCGGGCGGCGCGGGCCAGCAGGGGAGAATACTGACGGCTCGCTTCGTCCGCCAGGCTTAGATCAATCGCGTCCTTCAGAGTCGGCACGTATCCCAGAAGAACCAATCGGTCGCTGATCCGCGCGATGCTCAATGTTTCCTTGCCCGGTGTGACCCAGATTTCGGTGTCGTGGTAGACCGCCCTCTTCAGACCTTTCCTCACCGCCTGCTCACGCAGCGCCTCAGCAGGAAAGTCCCCGGCCGCCATCGCCAGAAGCGCCGGCGATGAGATCAGGATCTGCCGCGCTTGCTTGATACAGTCCAGATCCGGGAACCCCAGGCCTCCATCGCCGCTCAGTTCCCCCGAAATGGCCGCGGCGAAAGGCGACATACGGAGGTGTTCCCATTGCATCCCTACCAGCGCCGTCGCTTCCGGTGAAGCATATCGCCACCAGGCGGGATGTGACTCCGCGAAGGCCGTTCCCGTAATGAAAAGGAGAGCACCGGTGACCAGATATGGCCGCAATGTCATAAAACGTCCATCGGACGAACAAATCCAACAGAGTACCCGGTAAATTTTTCATCAGCTTCGGAACCCGTTATTGCAAATACGAGGGTTAGACCATGGTCGACCGATTGCACTAAGGGGAATACATGAAACGAACCGAGTACTCTGATGCGTTCCAGAACGGATACAGTGCCACTCGCCGCTTTCTGCTGTCCCGCGGCGCGGCATTGGAGGAAGCCGAAGAAATTGCGCAGGCCGCCTGGGCCCGCGGATGGGAGTACCGCGCACAGTTGCGCGATCCATCCATGGTCAGCTTCTGGGTCAACTCGATTGCCCGCAATCTTTTCCGCGCGCGATTCCGAACTCCTCCCGTGCTTCCCCTGGATGGAATCGATCCGTCCTACACCATGAGTCTCGAAGAGCAGATCGAGGTGCGCCGGATCCTGGATATGTGCCCAAAGCGCGATCGCGCTCTGCTCGAGAAAAGCCTGCAAGGCTACTCGGCGGAAGAGATCGCCCGCGATGAAGGCATCAGCTCCACTGGCATTCGGGTGCGGATGCTGCGGATTCGGCAGGGCATCCGAGCACAACTGGCAATCGCCGCTTAACTTAAACTGGGGGTTCATGCCCCCGGAGACCGTACTGGAGTTGCGTCGCGTATCGAAAGATTTCGCGACGCAGCGAGCAGTTGCCGACGTTTCACTGGAAATTCCCCGCGGAGCGTTCTTCTCCCTGCTGGGGCCCTCGGGATGCGGAAAGACGACCATTCTCCGCATGGTCGCGGGCTTTGAAACCCCCACTTCCGGCGAAGTCTGGCTCAACGGCCAGCGCATTGATGCTCTGCCGCCCTATCAGCGCAACGTCAACACAGTTTTCCAGAGCTACGCGCTTTTTCCTCACCTGACGGTCCGGGGAAATGTCGAATTTGGACTGCGGCGCAATGCGGTCGCTGACGCCGAAAAGCGAGTTCGGGAAGTTCTGGAACAGGTCCGCCTCGAATCCAAGGCTTCGCGCCGGACATCCGAGCTCTCCGGCGGCGAACGTCAAAGAGTCGCGCTGGCCCGCGCCATCGTGCTTCAGCCCGACGTCCTGCTGCTGGACGAGCCGTTGTCCGCTCTCGATCCGCAGCTGCGAAAGCAGGTCCGGGGAGAATTGCGCGACCTCCAGCGGCGCGTCGGCGTAACCTTTCTGTTTGTCACCCACGACCAGGAAGAGGCCTTGTCGATGTCCGACGAAATCGCCGTCATGAACGCGGGCGTTCTGGAACAAGTCGGCACGCCGCGCGACATATACACGCATCCAGGGACGCGCTTTGTCGCCGATTTCCTGGGCGCGATGAACTGGATCGATGGCATCGGCGTGCGCCCTGAAGCGGTAAATATTTGTCCGGAAGGCAGAAAAGCTGTGGTCACTGGCGTGACCTATCTGGGTTCGTTTTGTCATATTGCACTGAGCCTGGAAGGAGGAGAAGCCATCGCGGCTCAAGTTCCCCCCGGTGCCGCCTTCTCGCCGGGGCAATCCGTCTGTGTCACGTGGAACCCCACGGATGAAATTCATGTGTAGAGGTTCGGTGTGAAGCTTCGTAAAGCCTTCCTCGCTCCCACGGCGATTCTGATGGCTATCACCATGCTGGCTCCGCTCGCCATCATTGTGGTCTACAGCCTCATGACGCGAGGCGCGTATGGCGGCGTCGAACTCCCCTGGACCATCGAGAACTTCACGCGCCTGTGGGACCCGGTTTATGGCGTCATCTTCCTGCGCTCGTTCTGGATCGCGGCGGTTGCCACGCTGGTCTGTCTCATCCTGGGCTTTCCGCTGGCGATGTTCATCGCACGCTCGGGCTCCCGCAAGAACCTGTACCTTAGCCTGGTGATCCTGCCGTTCTGGACCAGCTTCCTGATCCGCACCTACGCCTGGATGTTTCTCCTGCGCGACACCGGAATCATCAACTCGGCTTTGCAGGCGCTCCGCATCATCGGCGCACCCCTGCCGCTGCTCTATAACGACGGAGCGGTGATCCTGGGTCTGGTGTACGGATTCCTGCCGTTCATGGTCCTGCCTCTATACGCCACGCTGGAGCGTCTGGATCCCAGCCTGCTCGAAGCCGCGGCCGATCTCGGCGCGCGCCCTTGGCGGGCGCTGGTAAGTGTCACGCTGCCGCTATGCGCTCCCGGAATCCGCGCCGGGGCGATCCTGGTGTTCGTGCCTTGCCTGGGCACCTACCTGACCTCGGATTTGTTGGGCGGCAGCAAAACGGTGCTCATCGGGAACGTGATTCAGGATCAGTTCACCGCCGCGCGCGACTGGCCCTTCGGCGCGGCTTTGTCGCTGGCGCTGATGGTCATCGCGATGATGCTCCTGTTCGCAGTTCGTCGCAAAGGCGAAGAATTACTATGAAGCGCGGGCTGGCGGTCTATGCGGTATTGGCCTACGCGTTTCTGCACGTACCGCTCCTGATCCTGGCGGTGTTCAGTTTTAACTCCTCGCGATTCTCGGTGTGGCAGGGCTTCTCGCTCCAGTGGTACCGGGCGGTCGCCGCCGACGGGAATCTGATCGAATCCGCCGGCAACAGCCTGATCATCGCCGTTGTCGCTACCGCCGTCGCGACCATCATAGGCACTCTCGCGGCCTACGGCCTCTGGAAGCGCGGTTCGGCTTGGCTTTCCGGATCGCTCTATCTTTCTTTAGTAACGCCGGAGATTGTGACGGGAGCTTCGCTGCTCGCGCTGTTTCAATGGATTTTCCGGTTCGCGCACCTGCGCCTGGGAATGCACACAGTGATCCTGGCGCATGTCGGTTTCTCGCTGGCCTATGTAGTCGTCGTGGTGCTGGCTCGACTGCGCGGCTATGATCGCACTCTCGAAGAAGCCGCGCTCGATCTGGGGGCGACTGAATTCGGGGCTTTTTATCGCGTTACGCTGCCCTACCTGGTACCTGCGATCGCCGCCGCTGCCATGCTTGCCTTCACCGTCTCGATCGACGACTACGTGATCACCAGCCTGGTGGCCGGCGTCGATTCGCAGACGCTGCCCATGGTGATCTACGCCATGGCGCGCCGCGGCGTGAATCCCGCACTGAACGCGGTGTCCACGCTGGTGGTGTTCGGCCTGGGCATGCTGATCATGCTGTCGGAGAGGCTGCGCAAAACCACATGAAGATAAACAGACGCACCTTTCTCATCGGGACTTCTGCTACCGCGGCCTGCGGCCGTGGACCTCGTTTGAATATTTTCAACTGGTCCGATTACGTCGCGCCCGATACTATTCCCAACTTCGAGCGCGAATTCGGCATCCGCGTCCGATACGGCACTTACGAAAGCGTCCCTGAGATGCTGGCCAAAGTCATGAGCGGCAACTCGGGATGGGACCTGATCTTTCCGTCGGCCGAATATATCCAACCGATGCGCGACATGGGGCTCCTTGGTCAACTGCGGCATGAGTGGCTACCCAATCTCAACAATCTCGACCGGCAGTTTCAGCAGCCACCCTGGGACCCGGGACTCGAATGGTCGGTTCCGTACATGCACGGCTCCACCGGAATCGTTTATCAGAAGAGTTTGGGGTGGTCACCCCGCGCTTGGTCGGATTTATGGGACGCGCGTTTAACAGGCAAGCTCACCATGCTGGACGACCCGCCGGAAGTGTTCGCGGCGTGTCTTAAGACGCTGGGTTATTCGCTCAACTCCGCCGATCCCGGCCAGCTCAAGGCCGCGCAGCAGCGAGCCATCGCGCAGAAGCCCTTGGTGCGCGCCTATCTTAATGCTGAAGTTCGGGATCAGTTGGTAGCAGGCGACGTGGCGGCGGCCCAGGCCTGGGCCGTTACAGCCGCGCAAGCTATCGCGGCGGCTCCGGATAAACTCGCTTTCTCGTTCCCGACGGAGGGATTTCCGCGCTATGCCGACAACGTGGCAATCTTGCGCGAAAGCACTCGCGCGGAAACCGCACACAGATTCATTGACTATTTGCTGGGGCCGCAAGTAGCCGCGGCCATCGTCGACACTACGCGTACGGCGACCTGCAACGGCGCGGCACAACAGTACTTGCCCGAAGCCCTGCGCTCGGACCCGGTATTATTTCCTCCGGCCGAAATCCTGGCGCGTGGCGAATGGTTCGCGCCGCAATCAGCCGCCTCCCAGCGCCTGCGCGACCGCTTGTGGACCGAGATCAAGACATAGGCTGATCGTCCTTTCCTTTGATCACTATTTCCGTTCTAACTTGATTCATTTGACAGAGAAGCTCCTCGATTTCCTCGGGAGGCATCGGCATCCCAATGAGTGAGCCCGCTGCCAGGGCACCAATCAGCAGTATTTTGCGCAGTTTATCTTTCACGGACACATACACTCCGCGCGCAGACACAACGATCTCTTGAAGGCCGGCAGGTAACCGGCGTTTATTAAAAAGGGTCTATCGCGCGGGAGGCGGCAGGGATGAAAATACTGGAAGATTTGGAAGAAGCCGCAGGTGAACGCATTCGTCGACAATTCGACCTGGAACGGCGACGATAGCCGCGAACAACAGCAGCAGAGGAATCAGGAAAGCGAGGAGAAAGCCGGACGCAGCAGGCGTCAGTGCCGCCAGCAGCACCGCTAGGAGGCACAGAATGACGAGTAGCCGGTGATGGCGGTTTGCCCCAAGGTACATCAGCTATCCATTGTACGCTGCTGCCCGTGCGATCCCAACACAATCCTGGGTACAAAGGCATATGCCGCCATTCCTCGCACAGACTGTATTAATCGAGCGTCCACCCTAATCCGTTTCCTGCTCAAGCGTCTGTGGCTGGTTTTGCTCCGGATGAGGTTTTTCGAAAGCGCGGTGGCGCCAAGAGGAGTAAGAGCACTGACGCCACTCCCAGCGTCCAATACAGGGCGTCGAGCATCCGCTCGGAGATCGTGTGGTGCAGAAGTTGATCGAGCACGTACCCGAACCCCGCCGAGGCTTCGGCGTTTTCTGTTCCTGGCGAGCGCAACGAACTTTCCGCAACGTTCAGGGGACAATTCACTCCGATCACATCTTCGGCGAGAACAATCCAAACGGACAGCAGGTGAGCGACCCGAAACCAGGGTTTGAAAACCCATCTCGACCGGCGCCCAACAATGAGGATGAAGCCACCGACAACAAATACGAAATATGCAAGATGAACGACCGTGACAATATTCGCGAGCGCGTCCATATTTGGTCCGTCAGTCGATATTATGCGATAGCTTTAAGACCCGGTAAAACGGCCGCCTGGCGGGTTATTCTAAAATATGCGCATCCTTGCATTTCTCTTGGTTGGCGCCGTCATTGCGTCTGGCGCCAGTCGCGAGGTGGCGATCACTATCGACGATCTCCCGCGCGGCGGCGATGGCGGTCCTCGGACTCTCGCCGGCGTTAAGGCCATGACCCAGCGTTTGCTCAAACCTTTTCATGACGAAAAGATTTCGCTGATCGGTTTCGTCAATGAAGGCCGCCCAGTCGACTTCGGGCCCGAAGGACTCCGCCAGATTCTGGATCTCTGGCTCGACTCGGGAGCGGATCTCGGAAATCACTCCTACTCGCATCTCAACATCAACAACGTGCCGCTGGATCAATACACCGCGGACATCGTGAAAGGTGAGCCTGTTTTGCGAGCGGCACTCGCGGCGCACGGAAAGAAACTCGAATTCTACCGGCATCCGTTTCTATTCACCGGCCCGACGCCGCAAATCAAGAAAGAGATGCAGGAGTTCCTCGACCAGCACGGCTACCGCGTCGCTCCCGTCACGTTCGATGACGACGACTATGAATTCGCCGCACTCTACACCAAACCAGAATTCAAAGATCGGGTTCGGAAAGAGTATGTCCCCTACATGGAATCTGTCGTCGAGGCTTTCGAGCGTGGGTCGGTGTCGCTTGTCGGCCGGGAGTTCCCGCAGATCCTGCTGATTCACGCCAGCCAGATGAATGCCGATCTGATGCCGGACCTGCTCGCCATGTTCCGGCGGCGCGGGTACACCTTCGTTCCCCTGGATCATGCTCTCGCCGACCCGGCGTACCAGCTTCCCGATGAATACGTGGAGCATGGCGGGTTTTCCTGGATTCATCGCTGGGCGAAAACCAAAGGGATTAAGACGACACCCGAGCCTGAGCCTCCGGCCTGGGTGACAGACGCGTACGCCGCAGTCTTGAAATGAGACGGAAAGGCTTGTTGGCGCGGCTTCTCACACGCGATAGACTGGTATAGGACTGCGTTCTAAATCCTCCCCACGATGCCGCAAATCTTGTTGCCGGTTATCCCGAAGCTGACGCTCACGGCGGTGATCGATATTCTGGCCGTGGCGGTGCTGATCTATCAGTTCATCCTGATGCTGCGGGGCCGCCGCGCCATCCATGTTTTTGCCGGATTGCTGGCCCTGGTGGTTCTGTATCTGGTGGCGGCGTCGCTGGGATTAAGCCTGCTCCGGTCGGTGCTGGCGGCCCTGGCGCCCTACACCGCCATTGCCTTGATCGTCATGTTTCAGGCCGAAATTCGAAGACTGCTGACGCGCGTCGGACGAGTCCGCTGGCTGGGCCTGGGAGGACAGCTCGAACGGCGCGAAGTGGTGGATGAAATCGTGCTGGCTGTGCAGCAAATGGTCGAAGACAAAACCGGAGCGCTGATTGTTGTCGAGCGGGAAATCGGCCTGCGCACCTTCGTCGAAAGCGGAGTCGCGCTGGATGCCGTGGTTTCCCGCGACCTGCTGTGTGCGATTTTCCACCGCGGCGGGCAGTTGCACGATGGTGCGGTGATCATTCAAGGCGACCGCATCGCGGCCGCGGCCTGTTTTCTGCCGCTGCATACGCACCCCGTCACGGTCCGCAAGGTCGGCACGCGACATCGCGCGGCCATGGGTGTGACGGAAGACACCGATGCGCTGGCCATCGTGCTTTCTGAGGAGCGCGGCCAGATCTCGATCGCCTGGCGGGAGGAGCTGGAGCAGGACATCGGCATCGACCGGCTGCGTGAGCGCCTGATTCACCATGCCAGCGGCCAGCCCGCTCGAGCGGACCAGGCCCCGGAGCCGGAATGGAGGCGGGCTCAACCATGAGACGCCCGCCCTCGAGATTCCAGACATGACGCCGATATGGCGCGTGCTGACGCGGAACCTTGGCTGGAAGTTGCTGTCCGTGAGTCTGGCTGTGCTCCTATGGATCGCCGTCGAAGGCGAGCCCGTGCTGGTCACCGTGCAGTCGGTCCCCGTTTACTATAGGAATGTCGATCCGGCGCTGGCTCTGGTATCGAATCCGCCCGTCACGGTCCGGCTCGAACTGCGGGGATCCTCCGATGTTTTGGGCCCTGACAATCTGGCGTCCGTCGCAGTGCTGCTGGATTTAGCCGGCGAGACCGGCCCAGGCGACAAAGCCTTCCCCATCGCGCGTTCCAATGTCTCGCTGCCAACCGGAGTGACCTTCGTCCGCGCGGATCCCACACAAGTCATGCTGCATCTCGCCCGGGCGCCCGTCGACAGCTCCTTGGAGTCCAAAGGAGACTCCCCACCGAAACAATGAGACAGCTATTTGGAACTGACGGCGTCCGCGGCACCGCGGGTGAATATCCGCTGGATCGTGCCACGACCTTCGCAGTGGGCGTGGCACTGGCACAGTGGATCGGCACGAACCATCTGAATCCGGAAGTGGTGCTGGGGATGGATACGCGCGAGTCCGGCCCCTGGATCGCCGAGCATGTCGCGGGAGGCCTGGCCCAAGAGGGCGTGCGTGCGCGCAGCGCCGGGCTGATCAGTACGCCCGGATTGGCGTATATCACAAAGACCGGACCCTTTGCGGCCGGCGTCATGATTTCGGCTTCGCACAATCCCTTCCAGGACAATGGCATCAAGATCTTCGATCATTCCGGATTCAAGCTGCCGGATCAGCAGGAGCACACCATCGAAGGCTACATCTTTGCTTCGACGAGCTCGGGGAAACCCCCGGCGCCCCAGAAGCTGAACGTCGACGAAGGACTCGACCGCGAATACATTAAACACCTCGCCGGCACCATGCCGCAGGGACTGGCGGGTATGACCATCGTGGTCGACGGGGCCAACGGAGCAGCCTGTTACCTGGGGCCGGCGTTGTTTGAGCGCCTGGGCGCCAAGGTCGATTGTATCCACTGCGCACCGGATGGCCGGAACATCAATCTCCACTGCGGCGCGCTCCATGTGGAAGGATTGCGACAGCGAGTTCTGGAGACGGGCGCGACCTTGGGAGTCGCCTTCGACGGCGACGCGGATCGCGCCATGTTCGTCTCGCATTCCGGAAAGATCGTGGATGGAGACGGGGTGCTGCTGCTGGCCGCCCGCCAGCTGCAGGATACGCGGGGCCTGACGGAGGTCGTTTCGACCGTGATGTCGAACCTTGGCCTGGAGCGCGCGTTGGCCCGGCACGGCATCGGCATGGTCCGGACGCCGGTGGGAGACAAGTACGTTCTGGAGGAGATGATCAAGCGGGACGCGCTTCTGGGCGGCGAACAGAGTGGACACATCATCTTTCGGGAATTCGCCACTACCGGCGACGGGCTCCTGACGGCTCTCCGTGTCTGTGATGTGATGCGGACTTCCGGCCAGGATTTAGAGCAGCTGACCGCCGAGCTCGAAATCTATCCGCAGCTATTGGTCAACGTCCGCGTGAAAGAACGGCGTCCGCTGGAAGACATGGCGGCGGTGAAGGAAGAGATCCGCCGGATGGAAGCCGAGTTTGGCGATACCGGCCGCGTTGTAGTGCGGTTCTCGGGCACCGAACCCCTAGCCCGTGTAATGGTGGAAGGGCCGAAATTGGACCGCGTGGAGCATTTCGCGGAGTCCATCGCCGCGGCAATTCGCAGCGAATTGGGCTAACGTCGTCGGGCTAAAGGAAAAGGGGGAAAAAGAGGACACCTCCTGGTGTTCGCTCCACTACTGGCTTTGCGGAAGTTAGGAGGTGTCCCCTTTTTCCCGGTAATCAACCTCACGGGCTGTCCCCATTTAGCGATAATGAGGAAACATGTTCTTTCGCAACCAGAAGCCCCACCAGTGGACCTTTGACGAGCGCCTCGGCAACCTCAAGCAGTTCCATTTTGACGTGCAGCGTCAGGGCGCCGGGGCTTTGGTCACTCGCGATGGCTGCGGAGCCACGGTCGAGGATCTGGGCAATGGACAGGTCAAAGTCGGTAAGGCTGGTGTGCTGGTTGGTGCCGAGATCGCCAACCTGGTTAGCCGCGGCTATCAGATGTTCCTGCGGACGCCCTCGGGCAAGGAGATCCCCGCGCTGGCCGACCATCTGAAGACGCTGCACGCATTCGAGGAAGATCTGCGCGAAGGGCTGGGCCTGACCAGCCTGTACAACTTGTCGCTCGGCACCACCTCCGACGATCATCTCTACGACCGCGTGGAAGATCGCGACGACTCCCTGCATCATCCGCGGCCGTGGGAAATTAAAGCCGCGCAACAGTAGAGGGTATCTGAGCTCACGCCAGTTCGGGGTAGTGGTCGCGGGCTTCTGCTCATTCCTGCAGATGTATTCCACGCAGCCCCTGCTGCCGATGCTGACGGGAATCTTTCACGCCAGCAAGATCGCGGTCAGCATGACCGTCACGCTCGCGGGACTGGGCGTCGCCATCGCAGCTCCAATTGCAGGGATACTGGCTGACAAGATCGGCCGCAAGCGCGTGATCGTATGGTCCGCGATCCTTCTGGGTGTGTGCAGTCTGGCTGCGGCGACTTCGCCCGGTCTCAGCATGCTGCTCTTCTGGCGATTCTGCCAGGGTTTGTGCACGCCCGGCGTGTTTTCCGTTACGGTCGCCTACATTAACGATGAGTGGGCGGGAGCAGGCGCGGGCGCCGTCTTATCATCCTATGTCAGCGGGACCGTGCTAGGAGGATTCTCCTGCCGCTTCATCTCCGGCCTGGTCGCCTCGCATTTCGGCTGGCGATGGGTGTTCATCGTGCTAGGCGTACTGACGCTTGCCGGCGCCGGCGCGATCGCACGATTATTGGAGCCCGAGCGGCACCCGCATCACGCTGCGCAGTGGGAGGGTTCATGGTTTGCCGCGGTAGAATCGCACCTGAAGAATCGCCGGCTGCTGGGAACCTATCTGGTCGGATTCTGCGTTCTGTTCTCGTTGGTCGCGATCTTCACCTACGTGACGTTCTATCTGGCGGCGCCGCCCTTCAACCTGGAGCCAGCGGCGCTGGGATCTATTTTCTTCGTCTATTTGGTGGGAGCGGCGGTGAATCCGGCGGCGGGTCGCGCCATCGACCGCTATGGACAACGCGTTGTACTCGCTTGCGGAATCGGAGCGGGCGTAGGGGGCATCGCGCTCACACTGATTCACAGTCTGTGGATGATCGGACTTGGATTGACGATCTGCAGCAGCGGCGTCTTCGCCGCGACCACGGCAGCGAACAACTTCGTGGGGGCCGCCGCGGAGCACAATCGATCGCTGGCCGTAGGATTGTACGCGGCGTTCTATTATGTGGGCGGCGGACTCGGCGCGGCGATCCCAGCGTACTTCTGGGACTTGGGAGGCTGGCCCGCCTGCGTGGCCTTCATTGGCTGCGTACAGATTCTGACCGTAATGATTGCGCTGACGCTCTGGAAAGGTCCTGTGCGCGCCGGAGTGATGATAGCGACATAAACATTTCTTATGGGCGACCCCTCTTGCATTTGCGATTCTTGTGCTGTATTCTTGAATTCATAGAGACGACGATGTCATTTGCAGATCCCAACCAGGCTCTCTCGCGCGGCAACGCGGTCTCTATCGAATTCATTCCTGTATTAGGGCTCGTTCTTATTATCGGGGTCGGTGTAGCCGGCCCCGCCTGAACGGCCCGATTTCGTAGGGATACGGAACTTGGCCACTGGCGGGGGAAAGAAACCCCCGGACAGTGGCCTTTTCCATTTTGGCGTATAAGATTTTGGAGGTTTGAATGTCGACCAAATTGATGACCGGAGCGCAGGTGGTCCTGGAATGCCTGGTGCGCGAGAAGGTGGATACCTTCTTCGGATATCCAGGCGGCGTAACGCTGCCGTTATACGACGCGCTGTACGATCATCAGATCAAGCACATCCTGGTCCGGCACGAGCAGAACGCGTGCTTCGCGGCGCAGGGATACGCGCGCGCCACGGGTAAAGTCGGCGTGTGCTGCGCGACTTCCGGTCCCGGCGCAACGAATCTGGTCACTGCGTTAGTCGACGCGCTGATGGATTCGATTCCAATCGTGGCGATCACGGGGCAGGTTTCGACCAAGCTGATCGGCAGCGATGCGTTTCAGGAGGCCGACACGTTCGGCATCACGCGATCCTGCACCAAACACAATTTCATGGTGAAGAAATTGTCGGAGCTTCCGCAGGCCATCCACGAAGCGTTTCACATCGCTGCATCGGGACGTCCCGGGCCGGTGCTCGTCGATATTCCGAAAGATGTGTTCCAGGCTCAGGGGCACTACACGCCGGTCTCGACCATTCATCTTCCGGGTTACCGCCTGAACACGGAAGGCCACGCTGGGCAGATTCGCCGTGCGGCTGAAATGATCTGGGAATCCGAACGTCCCATGGTCTATGCCGGCGGCGGCATCGTCGCAGCCGAAGCCGCGAACGATCTGCGCGCATTCGTGGAACTAGTGGACATACCGTCGGTGTGCACGCTGATGGGTCTGGGATCCATGCCCAGCACGCATCCGAATTTCATCAGCATGCCGGGCATGCATGGCAGCTACGCCGCCAATATGGCGATGACCGAGACCGATCTGATCATCGCGCTGGGCGTGCGATTCGACGATCGCGTTACAGGACGGCTGGCGGCCTTCGCGCCGCATGCGCGCGTTATCCATGTGGACATTGACCCGGCGGAAATCGGCAAGAATCGCGCCGCGGATATTCCCATCGTGGGCGACGTCAAGAAAGTTCTGGAGCGTCTGACGCACGAAGTGCGCGAGCTGGCGCCTTCGATGAAAGCGAAGAACGCCGCGGCCCGCACGGCTTGGTGGGCGCAGGTCAAAGGCTGGAAGGCGGAGCATCCTCTGGAGCCCGAGATTTCGACCGACGAGATCAAGCCGCAGCACCTGATTGCGGAAATCGACCGTCTTTCGGGCGGCGAAGCCATCGTGGCCAGCGACGTCGGACAGCACCAGATGTGGGGCGCGCAGTTCCTCAAGTTCAATCACCCGCGGCTGTGGCTCAACTCCGGCGGCCTGGGATCTATGGGCTTCGGCTTGCCGGCGGCTATCGGCGCACAATTTGCCAGGCCCGACAAGCTTGTGTTTGCTCTTGTCGGCGACGGCGGATTCCAGATGTCGATTCCGGAGCTAGCGACCATCGCCAATCACGCGCTGCCGGTGAAGATTATCGTCATGAACAACGGCCACCTGGGAATGGTCCGGCAGTGGCAGGAGCTGTTCTATAACAATCGCCTGAGCTCGGTGCAGCTGGATGGATTCCCCGATCCGGAGAAGCTGGCGGGCGCTTATGGGTTCCACGGCCGCACGGTGGAAAGTGTTCGCGAACTGCGGGGAGCGCTCGAAGCTGCTGTGAAGGAGCCGGGTCCTTACTTGTTAAACGTGCGCGTTACGCCGTTTGAGAACGTCTATCCCATGGTTCCGGCGGGCGGCGCGATCAACGAAATGGTGCTGGGACCGGTCCAACCGGTGGCGGTCTAGGAGTAACGATGCTGCAGTTGATCTCATTATTGCTGGAAAATAAGCCCGGTGCGCTGATGCGCGTCACGGGGGTGCTCTCGGCGCGGGGCTACAACATCGAGAGCCTGACGGTTGCGCGGACGCTCGATCCGGAGCTGTCGCGCATGAGCATCGTGGTGGATATAGAACCCACCCAGCGCGTCCAGGTGATCAAACAGATCAACAAGCTGGTCAACGTGCTCCAGGTCTCCGACCTGACCGAGGGCTCGGCCGTTCGACGAGAATTGGTCCTGCTGTGGATCGGGACCACCCCGGAGAATCGCATGACGGTGCTCAAGGAAGCGGAAATCTTCGGCGCGAAAGCGGTAGAGAGTTCGGCGGACGGCTTTGCGCTGGAAGCCACTGGCGATCCGGAGAAGCTGGATGCATTTATCCGCACCATGCAGCGGTACGGCGAGATTGAAGTGACGCGGTCCGGCCTGGTTTCAGTTCCGCTTGAAGCGAAGAAAGTGAAGCTGGCGCCGCCGGTGCGCAAGGAACATTTAGAGATGGACCATGAGGTCCTAAAAACCACGGAGTGAAAGGCGCACAGCTTGCGTTGTGCGCGATGGAGACAAAAGCTTAAATGGTTAAGAAATACTACGAAAAAGACGGCGATCCTTCGCTACTCAAGGGCAAGACGATCGCCATTATCGGCTACGGCAGCCAGGGGCATGCGCATGCGTTGAATCTGCGCGATTCGGGGCTGGATTCGATCGTCGGCCTGCCGGAAGGCAGTAAGAGCAAAGCCAAAGCCGAAGCCGCCGGACTGAAAGTTCTCTCGATTGCGGATGCCGCGAAAGCCGCCGACGTGATCATGATGCTGGTCCCGGATCACGTCCAGGGCGAGATCTACAAGAAAGATATCGAGCCGAACCTGACCGCCGGCAAGACGCTGATGTTCGCGCACGGCTTCAATATTCACTTCGGGTTCATCACGCCGCCCAAGAATATCGACGTCAGCATGATCGCGCCGAAAGCTCCCGGACATCGCGTCCGCGAGGTCTTCACCGAAGGGCAGGGGGTTCCAGGACTGGTCGCGATCCATCAAGACGCAACACGTAACGCCCTCGCTAACGCTCTGGCCTATGGTGGGGGAATTGGTTGTTTACGCGCCGGGATTCTCGAAACATCGTTCAAGGAAGAGACCGAAACCGACTTGTTCGGCGAACAAGCCGTCCTCTGCGGCGGCGTCAGCGAGCTTATCCGAGCCGGGTTTCAAACCCTGGTGGATGCCGGGTATGCCCCGGAAATGGCTTATTTTGAATGCCTGCACGAAGTGAAGCTGATTGTCGATCTGATCTATGAGGGCGGCCTCAGCTACATGCGCTACTCCGTTTCCGATACGGCCGAATATGGCGATTACACCCGCGGTCCGCGCATTGTCACCGAACAGACTCGCGCCGAGATGAAGAAGATCCTGAGCGAGATCCAGTCCGGCCAGTTCGCGCGCGAATGGATGGAAGAGAACAAAACTGGCCGTAAGAAATTCCTCGCAATGAGAGAAGCCCAAGAGAATCAGCCCATCGAGAAGGTCGGCGCGGAGCTGCGCAA
>Ga0105239_10002321_pt1 | contig 24285 bp, 21 predicted proteins | sample KBSC44metaG_FD_92761 | JGI IMG/M metagenome (GOLD analysis project Ga0105239, IMG submission 92761) | Corn rhizosphere microbial communities from Kellogg Biological Station, Michigan, USA - KBS C4-4 metaG | ecosystem: Host-associated > Plants > Roots > Rhizosphere > Soil | place: Michigan, USA...
ACATTGGAGCGTGGCACTGTTCGCAGTATAACCTGTTGTATAGAGGATCGCCTCTTTTTTCTTATAAAACTTGGCGATCTTTTCTTCCAGCATTTTATGGTATATAAAGTGACCGCCAATTGCCGGAGAAGCGCCGGACCCGGTGCCAAAATCAGTAATGCCCTTTATTACTGCTTCTTTGATCTTGGGATGTTGACTGAAACCAAGGTAGTCGTTAGAAACGAGGCAAACCGACCTGGTGGTTTTGGTATCACCAGGCAATAAAAGATCCATTTCCGGACCTACCGGCGATACCGATTCAATCCGATAATTCAGATGTCCGTTTGCTCTCAGGAAATTGAGGTACTCATGGAACTCATCTACAGTGGTATATAGTCCCTGTCCGGGGATGTTTTCAAAATCTTTGAAACTTGCATTTTGGAAATTTATATTCATACTTATGGGTTTAGGTAATAAATGTAGGTCTCCATTTTTTTAAAAAATGGGACATGAATTTAATTCGTTAACAATTAGTTAATAATCACGCCTGATGTCCCAACTTTTAAAATTTTGGCCCTTAATTTTGGCTATCGAGAGACTTTCGGAACGTATTCTGAAAAGTATTTGTAAGGAGATCCATGTTAAACGACACTGTAAATCAGGTTCTCGATCATGCAGGCCACTTTTCTGACGATTTTAAATTGGCATTGGAAACCCAATTGCATGCAGAGATTTATAAGAGCAAGCAGATCATTCATGCGGCTGGCCAGGTTGAAGCAAATCTATATTTGGTCGAAAGTGGATTTGTCAGAAGCTATTATTATGATCGAAAAGGATCAGAACACACCGTTAGATTCTGGACTTCGGGAGAATTAATTTTTTCTTATGAGGGATATTATAAGGTCCCATCATTTTATTATACAGAATTCATGGAGACATCCAATGTCATTGTGCTGAATTATGCCGATTTGACTGACTTGCAAAAAAGGTTCCCTGAAACCTCCGCGTTAATTAAATACGCACTTTTGAAAGATCGAAAGGAAGAATATGAGCGCCAGAACATTTTAACGCTTACAGCAAATGAACGGTATGAGCGTTTAATTGAGCATAATCACACGATCTTTCAAAAGAGCCCTGCAAAATTTATCGCATCATATTTGAATATGTCGCGTGAAACTCTCGCTAGGTTGATGGGTAAACACTGACGTCAACTGTGATCATTATCACAAAATCCACTTTAAAAATTCCAAAAAATTGTAGCGTCAACCTTTATAGTTTGTAACAAACATCATCGTTATACTTTTCCATTGAACCGAGCTTTATCATACAATTTTTACCGATGAAACGCTCTGATTTGCCTGATCTTATTTCATTTATTCTGATTCTAATGTTCAGCTATGCTACAGCCACTAAGCTAATAGCATTTAGCTCATTTCAAATCCAAATGCTTAGACAGCCGATTCCCAAGTGGGCGGTAGATATTTTGATATATATAATCCCTACCGCAGAGTTGATAACTATTATGTTCTTGCTATTCAAAAAAACAAGAACAGCAGGTTTTTATTCCTCGTCCGTTTTAATGGCGATCTTTTTATTATATGTCGGGTTGGCAATGACTGGCACGTTCGGCAGAGTACCATGCGCTTGTGGCGGCATAATCGGTAAATTCAATTGGCCGCAGCACTTTTTCTTCAATATGATATTCCTGTTACTAAGTATATATGGAATAATAATCGATTATAGGGAAAGGAGGTTTATTGGCAAATAAGTATAAAATAACTTTTTGTTTAATGCTATTAAAATGATCGCATAGGACACGGTGTATGATTCCGATATAATCAAGCTTAATAAATTGTCAGTAAAGTTTTTACCACTTTTTGATTCAAAAAAGTGGACATTAATATGAAAAGAAAATTTTTAGGAATATTAGCAATAGTGATTGCAGTTGGTACAAGTGCATTCACCACCAAAAAAGCAAACAGTAACTTTTATGTTTACACCGGATCGTCAACTTCACAGGCTGATATACAAAATATCAGCAATTATCAAAGTTTAGCCACAGATGATCCTTGCAGCGGAGCCACGGATGTATGTGGTGTAACGCTCTCAACGAGCCGTCCGGCAGGTCAGACCCCGGTTACTTCTGAATTCAATGCGGAAAAAGCAAATTTGTGGTCGTCACAGCAATCACATTCAGCCGCAGATAGTAACATAGAAATGAAAAACTAAAAAATTGAAAAGGGGCTTACGCCCCTTTTCTTATGGATTTTGCACCAGACCGCTAAGATTGACAGCCGACCTGTCCAACTCGATTACATAGCGTTCGCTCCCTGGAGTTAGGTTATAAAGGGTACCGTTAAGATTCCGCGTCAAAGTTGTTTTAAACTCGATTTCTAAATTCAGCCGACGAAGATCTGTCCAACGAAGATTTCTGAAGAGAAGTTCCTTTCGGCGCTCAGTCAGAATCGTAGATAATAATTGGTCTTTGTCATTAATAGTTAAATTGGCAAATGTTCCTTTTTTCCACCTGCTGCTCAATACTGTATTTAGCGCCGCCAACGCGTCATCTGTTTTTCCTAACCGCGCCGTGCTCTCCGCTTTAATAAAGTAAAGTTCATCTGTTGCAATCCCCGTGAATATCGCCGCATTATTCTGACCTGTGTAATTTCCTTTAAATGCATAGCTTCCGTCAGTGTTAGTCTTAAAAAATACGACCTTCCTCAGATCATCAATATTATAACTTCTATACAGTAAAGTGTCAATCTTTGCTCTGCTAATCGCAAGCGCCTGGGGAGCTGCGGAACGTGCATCATATATAACTTCGTCATTAAATTGTGCAAAAGGAATTGCGGCAGTTTTACTGACCGTGTTATAGTCGATAAGTTTGTTGTACAAATTTAACGCAGAATCGGCACAAATGCTGGCGTCATTATAGTTTCCCATCGACAAATACGTGCGGGCCAACATTCCAAACGCTGCGGTCTTGCTTGCATGGTATTTGACATCTGCCTTTGCTGGTAATAGGGTTAATGCGGATTTCAGGTCAGCAACAACGGATGCATAAGTGGCAGCTACTGTTGAGCGTGCGGGCTTAACAGCAATATCAGAGGTTAGGCGTAAGGCAATACCCAAATCGGTAGATGCACTGGAAGTTTGATAAACTTTGCAATAGAGCTGCGCTAGTGCAAAATGATAACTCGCACGCAAAAAGAGGGCATTACCTTTAATTACATTCAACTGATTTCGATCAGTACTGTTAATTTGGGGCAATGCGTCGAGCACAATATTTGCATATTCAATAGCGGAATATGGAGATGAATAATCACCACCGATCAAATCATACTTTTGCCACGTATAAAAGTTGCGTTGAACATCAATAAGTGATGACCAGTCATTTGCTTTTAAATAATAATTATCGGCACTCACCTCTGCCGCCGATGGATACCTTGCATTTATAAATGCATAATTATCGATGATTCCCTGCAAATCTGCAATTGTACTAGGAGTTGCCAACGATTGGTCGGGTTTAGCTTCGAGGTATTTTTTACAACCCGAATTTGCTGTTATATACACCAGCAACAGGCATATCAAAAATATTGACCTGCCAGGATTAAAAATTATATGGTTTTTCATATTCAGGATTATAGGTTTGTTTTGATACCAATTGAATAGACCGAAGGGGTTTTAATTCCGTAAATAAAATCAGGGTCAAGACCTAAGTTATTAGCTTTCCAGATAATCAGGTTTAACTGATTGGCATACAAGTAAATCTGCAGTTTTTTGAAAACACGATTGCCATTATGTAGAGGCACATCATAACTCAAGTAAACATCGTTTAACTTGATATTATCTGCTTTTGCAACATTGATATCCGCATAATGATAAAACTGATCTCGCTGCGCGTCAGTAGGGTATACAAATGAAGGGACATTGGTTTTTAGTTCGTCACCGGGCTGCTGCCAGCGATGCTCATAATCTTGATATCCGATGCCGGTACTCAGCAAGTTTGAATAATTGGTGACTGGCTTTCGGAAATAATAATTGAATCTATAGGTAACGTTCATTGCTAACGAGAAACCTTTGTAATCAATGGTATTTCTCAAAGAACCAAACAGGGACGGCACTGCCGGCCCGCTCACTACCTGCTGATCGATTGGATTTTTGGTAATGGCGTCATATGCTTTGCTAATTTGCCCGTTAACATAACCCATAGGATCTCCGGTTTTAGGATCGAGACCAGCCCATTTATAGCTGGCAATCACATAAGGGTTATAGCCTAAAACAGGAAAGATAAATAAGCCGTCGCTTACTAAACCCGATGTGCTTACTGGTGCAAGGTTTTTTGTGAGTTTATAATTGACGTAGCTCAAAAGTAAAGTACTGTGCCATTGGAACTCACCATCAAGGTTAGTGCTATTCAAAACTAAATCCGCTCCTTTCGTGAATATTGCCGCCGAGTTTCGGTTTACATTAAAAAATCCTATGGTCGGATCGGTAGTCACGCTGTTTATTAAATTATCAGAATGCTTTGTAAAATATTCGAAGCTTCCGTTAATACGATTATTAAAAAGGCTAAAATCTACGCCAGCGTTAAGTGTTTTTACCTGTTCCCAACTTAAGTAAGGGTTTGGAGGTGCGTCGATACCCACATAGGGCACTTTCACAGGCGATCGGGATGCGTCAAAGTAAGTTATTCTCGTAAGTGCAGATTCGTTTGGCGAAAGATTTCCGGACTCACCATAAGTTAACCTAACGGATAACTGGGGCAACCAGGAGACATGGTAAAATGATTCGCGATCCAAATGCCACAATAAACCAGATGACCATAGTGGATTCCACTTCTGATTGGTATTTACGCCAAAAAGATTTGACGCATCACGCCTTGCGCTGGCGGATATGGTATATCGGTTCCGATAGGTATAAGCGGCATTGGTAAAAAGGGATACAAAACGGTTATTGTACCGGGTAAAGCGAGTGCCATCGGTTATATAATTATCGCCGTTTATCTCGTCGTAGGTTGGGTAAAGATTTACATAATCGACAGGTCTGGTTGTTAAGGTATTAGGATCATAACCATAAACGGTTTGATAGGCCATATTGCTTTGTGTTTCTCTGATCTCACCTCCGGCAATTGCAGTCAAGCGATGGTCATTGCTCCATTGTTGATCAAAATTTAATTGTCCTCTTATAGCGTCCTGCTTATTGGCACCTTTACTGGAATTTATTATACCTCCTTTAGGAACAATGTATGATGGAATCCCATTATTAAATTGCGTATAGGTGTTGATATAATCCCTTGCATAATAAGAATCAATATTATACAATTGCGCATTATCATTCCATGATTGTTGATGCTGTAATTTTAGGTCTGCACTTAGCCATTTAAATAGTTTATAGGAAGAACTAATATTGATCAATACATCATTTGTACTGCTCGTGTTATTATTATTGTTCAATTCCTGAAGCGGGCGGTATTTCCAATCCAATAACTTTCCATTTCCGGCAGTATCTGTAAATGCCCTGCTATGATATAGGTCAATCGCTGCAGGTCTTCCTGATGCATCAACCAACCGCGCGTAGGGAGAAATCGTGTTGTTATAGGTCGTATAATTCCCGTAACCACCAGGGCTGTTATTCCGACCTGTGGTTCTTGTCAACAAAAGGTCAGTCTGTAGGGACCAATTCTTTGTTAGGTTAATTTGTTGATTGGAACGTAGCGTAAATCTGTCACCATCATTTCCACGAAGAGAAAATGAATTTTTATCATACCCCGCAGAAAATAGATAGCGAATATTTGAGCCGGAACCGGTAAGGTTTAAATAGTATTGCTGCGAAATAGCCTTCCGGTAAAGGTATTTTTCCATATCGCTCCGCACATCCTGAGATCGCAATTGATCAATTTGAGCATTTACATCTGCAGAACTAATTTCACCATTGCGCTGCTTATTCAGCAAATCAACAACCTGGGATACACCAGGGTAACTTGGATCTGTTAAGCTATTATCGTAAAAACCTTGATTGAAAAGATTCTTTTCCAAGTCAATATAGCTGGACACAGAAATTTGGTTGGCTTTGAAAAGATTTGGACGCGGCGATACAGTAAAATTAGCGTTAAAATTTACCGCCAACGGCTTCCCTATCTTCCCTTTTTTTGTGGTGATAACAATTACGCCGTTACCAGCACGAGCCCCCCAAATAGAGGCCGCGGCAGCATCCTTAAGAACGCTTACACTTTCAATATCATTCGGGTTAATATTGTTGATATCCCCGGAATAGGGGAAATTGTCCAGCACAATTAGTGGCGATGCTGCATCATAATTCAATGTGCTTAACCCCCTAATCTGAATGGTATGTTGCTCAACATCGTGATTGTCAAAAATTAATCCACTGGTAATACCATCGAGCCGGCTTAATATATCTGTACTTACCCGTTGGTCGAGAATTTTATTATCCAGTTGATAAAATGAGCCTGTTGCGCGTTCCTTAGGAATGTTTTGATAGCCGGTGCTAACCACAACTTCCTTAATTTCGATGGTTTCTGGAGACAGCGTTATTATAAAAGGAATATCTACATTTTGGTTAATGACCTTTTTAACTGTTTTGCAGCCGATAAGCTTCACAATTAATGTGTCGCTCGGCGGAGTAAAATATAATTTTAAGTGTCCATTAGCATCAGTGACCGCGCCGGTTGGATTTCTTGCCCAGTAGTAACTAGCCCCGGAAATTGGTACTCCTGACGGTGTTCGAACTTCTCCATAAATAAAATAAGAATCTTGAGAGTAAAGATTGAAAGATTTTAAACATAAGCCCATCACAGAGATAAGAATGATTATTTTATACTTCATGGCAATGGTTTATTTAGCTGTTATATTTAAATTTTTGCCAGCCATGGCCTGCTCAAGATTGGATGTAGTAATATCATCCTTTCGTGTCATTGCGACAATGGTTCCATCAGGTCCGATCCAAATGGTGTAAGGCACTCCCCGAAATTTGAAATAGGGTCTTATATTAGAATCAGGATAGACAATCGGCAAATTAAATCCTTTTAGCGACCAGGCTTTAGTTCTTTTGATGACAGCATCTACCGCTCTAAAGGATTCGTGATTAAACTCTGCGTTGACTAGTATTACCTGGAGTTTACCGGCATAAACCTTTTGCAAGGAATCCAAGTGTCCGAAGCTTTCAATACAAGTTGAACAGGTGGTATTCCAAAAGTCAAGCAATACAAGTTTGCCGCGCAATTTAGATAGGTCAATGATTTTTTGTTTGGAATTTAAAAGATTTGTAATGACCAAATCCGGCATTTTATCACCTGTCTTAAGGTAATTGATAGGGGGTGTTGTTTGGCCGAAAGCCGGAAAGTAAAGGCAATAGCATGCCCATACGATTAAAATCGTTATTTTTTTCATGAAAGAATCAGTTTAAGGGTTTGGGAATATGAATGAAAAGGACCAATAATGGCAACCCGAGTTTTAACTATTAACTGAGCGGGTTGCCATTATCTCTTGTCATTCAGGCGGGCAAATCACCAATTGCCATACGATGAGTTTACTTTTCTTCATTCCCAGTAGTGATTTTAGCTTCTGACAATGCGTGTTGTAATTCAGCGCGATGGTAAATTTCAGATACTAAAGCCGGGAGGTTTCCGATGCGGGAGGTTTCAGGATTTTGTGGTTCGCTTGCGTTTTGGAAATCGGCTAAATTCCTGTAGAACCATTCGTTCAATTCCTTTTGAAACTGGTCATAGGGAACAGTGTAAAACCGCTCCATAATTTCAGTTAAGGAACTAAATTCAGGCATTTCAGGAAGTGCATTTTTCGCGTCCATTTTAATGATTATAAATTCATTATCAGGAGTCTGCAAGAGAGATAATTCTGTAAAAAACTACAGGCATGGTTCCCAACTTATTGCTCCGGAAGGGTTTGCACGCCCGATAAGCACCAACAAGAAGGGAGCCCATACCTGTAGTATGGGCATTCCGGCTTCTCATCTTGGGCTTATCCTGAAAGTGCAAATTTTCCGGCGCAAGACTCAAAGCGAATGCTTCAATATTTTCGAAGTATCCGCAAAAATAATATAAGTGATTATATCACCTATGATTTTATTTAGCTTTTTTTCTAATATCAAAAATAATGATAAATACATTAAATACGAAAAATTTGCCGTAATTTTTGAATGAAATTTGGTTTCTTTTTGATGGATGGGGAGACAATATCGAGATCAAGCATTTATTGAACAAGTTTGTGCAAGGATTTTGGAGATTAGAAAGAAAAAAGGCATTGTTCAAGAGGACTTAGTAGATCGTACAGGATTCCACTTAAAACAAATTGGCAACATCGAGAAAGGCATAAGTAATACTTCCATAAGTAATATCGCTCAGATAGCCCGCGCATTGCAAGTTCACCCAAAAGACCTATTAGATTTTGAATTTGAATTGCCGAAATACCCACCTACAAGAAAAGAAAGAAAAGGTAAGTAAACATCCATATTCTGATTTACCACGTTAAATGTTTGTTTTATGTCCCTTTAGACCAAAAAAAAGATGCCTGCCGCTCCATCAACAGGACATCTTGAATCTATTAACTTAACTAATAACTCTCTCATTAGTAACATAATGAAGAAATTGGAAAAGAACGTGGAGTGTTTTAAAGAACCCATTCAACTTGTCACGGCCGTTGATGCGGTTCCAGATCATTTTTATAATTACATAGCGCAAAACGATAGTCAGCCGGCCCAAATCAGCGAATAATGAGTTATCTGTAATATCCAATGATTACTAAATAATTAGCCTGTTGCACTGTTCACCGATTTTGCCTTGTGTTGTTTTTGTTTTAGGTTAGTAAAGCGACAAATTATTTGACAAGGGGCTAAAATACATAACCACGACCAACAGACGCATCCAGAAATTTAAACCCTGATTCTGCTTGCCGAAATTTCAGATGGTAATCTTCCACATCTACAATAGACGTTTTGTCATTTAATTCGAGACATCACGATCTTTGATGACCATATATTCGATGGGCCTCAGTTCTTTAGTTAGCGTGAAGCCCTGCTTGGCAAGACTTTTTGCAACTTCTTTGGTGTCCATAATTTCAGCAGGAAGATCAAGCCATACATTAGACCGATAACCGGTTTCATTCAATACTGGAATCTTATAAAAGTATTCCAATTCATTACATAAAGATGATAACCGCCGATTGTAATAATAAATCGGCAGGCCGATATGCTCACCTATGTTGGTGCCATTTTGTGATGTTTTGCCAACTCTAATTTTGGACGTATTAGAAAGTTTCAGCACCCAACAAGAGTCAACTATTTTTGCGCTGTCCACGGTGTATGGAAAGTAGCGTAAAAGATCCTGACGAAAATATTCCATCGCTTTTTTGGGCGATACAGGCGGAAATATTGCTTCATAGCAATACAAGTTTTTTTGTCTTGCTGAATCTGTAGATACATCTTCGCTAAGTAACTCCGGGTGTGATGAATTGATTTTTATTCTAAATCCAAATTGGAAAGTTGGATTAGCCAATCTGAGCAGTGAGATAATTGTTGAATTGCTACGATAGATTCTTTTGATTTTACCATTTTCCATTTCACTCATGCTTCCTTGGATGTTGGGATCATAGGGAAATAAAATGCTTCTTGTTAAATATTTCGATGGCAAACTTGAAGTGCCATTGTCAGAAAACAAACGACCGTTTGCATAATCTTGACTTCTTACGGGGGTAACTACAGTTAAGAAAATATCGTTTAGGCATTTATTAATATTTTCGGAATTAACGTCGTCCCCTTCAGTTATTTGAAGAACTTTACCGTTTCTGATCCAAACGCAAGTGCTTAAATGTGGAGGCTTAAATAGATTCCATAAAACACTATCGCAAACAACAGAAGGCAGGTTGAAAATCTTTTTACGTTCGTTAAAAAATTTTTTGACCTTTTCTGGTGTGTCAAATCTGGGATTACTGTTTACTGGCAAAATCAGGATGCGATTTGCAAATTGCTTTTGTAGTGAAAAAATTTCCGGCATGTGCCGAATACAAGGTTCACAGAACGTACTCCAAAAATCAAGTATGATTAACTTGTCTTTATATTCCGATAATCTAATCGTTTTTGATTTAAAATTGACAATATTTTGGAGGGTCAGATCAGGGACGGATTCGCCGACGTTCAATGGTTTTGTGAGGTAATGCTTTTGAGCATTCGCCCAAAAAAACGGGGACAGCAATCCCAGTACACATAAAATCGTTATTTTTTTCATGAAAATTTTTTCTATTTTTTTTTAATTTAAAAAGACAATTTCTGGAGATCGCATTCTAACTATTAAATGAGGGGGCGCCATCTGCGTTAAGTCATTTTGGTGGAGGAATTGCCTATTTTGTACAGATGTTTGTAGCTTAATTGTTTTTTGCCTTCCTTGTTTAAAAAAGATAAAATGATTGATAACTTCGGTTTAATTATATCCTTGATTCTGTTTTAGCGCGGGATTGCTTTTGATTTCAACTGCCGGAATAGGATATAAAATACTATTGTGGCTCCAATTAGGTTTTATAGGCTGTAATACGGCATCCGCCCGGTTCGTCCGGATTAGGTCGAACCAACGATTTCCCCATTCACAAAACATTTCAGATCGCCTTTCCTTTTCAATTGCTAATAAAATATTCACTTGGTCGGTAGCTGTTAAGTTTGGTAAACCCGCCCTGTTCCTGACCGTATTGATATCTGAAACAGCACCTGATAAATTATTTTGATCTGCTCTTGCTTCTGCCCGAATTAAGTAAACTTCGGCCAACCGGATGAGCATATAATTCTCAGTTGGTGCACCACTCGTTGTAGCCGCCTTATATTTATATGGATACGGATAGCTTATTCCGCTGATGGTATTGGATGCAATCCAATCTGCCTTTCGTAAATCACCAGCTTCAAATGAATTGACAAGTGAATTATCTAAAACGTATTGTGGAGTAGCTGTTGGATCAGAAGGCACGAAATTGTATCCTTCCCATGTTTCAAACCCAGGAAAAACTGGTATTATCTTCCAAATGGCTTCAGTGCTACCTGCGAGAAATACGTTGTTGGGATCGGGCTCCAGGTGATAATTTCCTGAATTGATAACCAGATTTGCTGCATTTTCTGCCGCCTGATAATTTTTGCGGTATAACTGAACTTTTGCTAATAGTGAGTTTGCAGAATAATAATTGGCTCTTTCGGCTTTGCTATTTTTAGGCAAATTGGCCTGCGCAAACGATAGGTCACTAATGATTTGCGCATATATTGAATCAACCGGGGCATTAGGTTGCGATTGGGTAATCTTATAATCGGTAACCCTGACTAATGGTACCTGCCCATATAGGTTGACCATGTTAAAATATAGGAATGCCCGTATCTGCCGCGCTTCTCCTGTAAGACTGGCTTTAGCTGTAGGTGACATTTTTGAGTTGCCACTTAGTCCCTCAATACAGGCATTAGCGTCATAAATATATTTGTAGGCTGAACTCCAAAGTATTGCATTGTAACTATTGTTAATGTCTATTTTATCATCAAAGAACTGGTTCATGTCAGCATCATTTGAATTTTGTTTAAATTCATCGGCTGAATATCCTGGGTAGGCAGTTAGTCCCCCTGATGCAAATCCAAATCCAAAGGACTGATACATATCAACATAAATTCCCGCAATGGCACTGTTAGCATCTGCGCTGTCTGCGAATACCTTTGAAGTTACAAGCTGATTTTTAGGCGGGCCAACCTCGGTGAACTTTTTGCAGGAGGCAGATGCCAACACACATAAAATGGCTATAAGTAATAATCGTGATTTATTTTTCATGTCTTTAAAAAGTTAATTGGAGGCCACCGGTAATTGTCCTAAGTGTCGGCACCCCATAGAAATTTTGGGTTTCAGGATCATTGCCTTTATAGCCGGTAATGGTGAATATATTTTGAGCGTTTACATAAACGCGAAGCGACTTAACATCCATTTTGCTCAATACCTTTGATAGTATTAAATATGAAACGGAGACTGTTTTCAGACGCAGATAAGATGCATCGCTATATACCCCGTCTGAGCGTTTGTAGTTTGCCAACGCGGTTGCCGCTGGCCCATAGACTGCTGCGTATTTTTGAAAACTGGCGTTATCGCCTGGGCTTTTCCAATGCGAATCGATTAAAGCTTCTGGTTGATTGATTTCACCTCCGGGTGTTCCGTATAATTGACTGAGGTAATTAATGCCTAATTGCTTCCGATACTCAAAGAAAAATGATAATTGTACGTTTTTATAGCTGATATTATTTGCTAAACCGCCATAGAATTTAGGGTCACGGCTACCTAAATCATAAAAGTCATTTAGACTATTTCCGGATGGTGCTTTAGGTGTAGCGACTATCTTACCTGTAGCATCATAAAATTGGAATAATCCGGTGGTTGGATTTACTCCGGCAGATTTAAACCCGAGGATTTCACCAACCGGGCGTCCGATGAGATAGGTCGTTGAATAGCTTGAGGTTGCTAAACCAGGAAATGCTAAAAGTTTGTTTCGCGGAATTGTTGCATTTAACGAGGTGTTCCAGGAAAAGTCCTTATGGGTTATGATCTTCGCTTGTAGTGTAAATTCCCATCCGGTGTTTTGCACCAGGGCAGGTGAATTTTTGATTACTGAGTTAAAGCCGCTTTGATCAGGTAAGAGGTAAGAAATTAACTGATTACCTGAACGGTTACGATACCAGGAACTGCTCAGTAAAAGCCGGTCTTGAACAAACCCAAGTTCCAAGCCAATTTCCAGTTTTTTGGTTGTTGCCCATCCAAATTGGTCGTTTGCCAAATTTTGCGGAAGATAGCCTAATGTGCCATTATAGCTATAAGATGTTGGTGCATATCTTGAAATAAAGTTATAATCACCAATTTGATCGCTTCCCGTGATGCCGTAACTTGCTCGAAGTTTACCGTAAATCAAAATAGGTAATTGTTTCTTAATGAATTTTTCTTCACTGAAAATCCAGCCAGCAGCAGCAGAACCAAAGTTACCGAATTGCCTATCCGGGCCGAAACGGCTTGATCCGTCTCTACGTGCATTCAAGTCCACGATATATTTACCATCCCAGCGAACGTTAAATCGCGCAAAAATTGCGGTGTATTTATATAGCGTAGATTGATCGGACGCTATTTGAGTTGCAGAGCCGGAAATTGAGTTTAACAAGTCGTCATTAATATAACCTGAACCTTGAACCTGCGTTGTATTATCCGATTTCTTTTGAAAAGTGCCACCTGCAAGAATGGTGTAAATCGCCTTTTTAAAACTGTTTTTGTATTCCAGTTGAGGTTCAATTATCCAGGTCATTAAATCATTTGTTCCAAAGTTTGCGCTTGCCGTCGGGTTGTATGCCGGATTTTGAGCGACAATCGGAAAGGAAGAAAATTCATTTGATCCGAACGTTCCATAGCCCGTGTTCGTCCTAAAAGTCAAACCTCTAAAAAGTTGGTATGATAATAACAGATTTGCATTAAGAGATGTATTTGTAACAGAATATCCCTGTTTCAAAAAGGTCATTGGGTTAAGTCCTGCATAGGAACCAGTTAGAGAAGCGCCTTTATAGTTCCAGATTAGATTACCATAGCTATCCAACGGGTCAGGATAGTTAGGCTCCAATTTAAAAGCCGTCAAAAGGTTTAAACTTGAAGATGAATTGTTTGCATCGTAGGAATAGTTAGTGGTAAAATCCAAAGTAAACTTTTTGTCATTGGAGCTATGATGAATGTTCGATGAAAAGCTTGCACGGTTATCCTTGTAATCGCCAGGAAATATATAGGTGTCCTGGTTAAACCCACCTGCAATACGAAATTGAGTATTTTCGTTGCCGCCCGATACCGCTGCATTGGTATTCAGGTGATGAGCCGTATTACCAATAAAATTTTCTCGCCAATCAGTATAACGGTTTTGATCAAAGACAGTTAAATCCGGCGCGTAGGCTCTATTACCTACAATATTGCTTGGCGTAAGTTTATCGTTTGCAAATGCCTCACGCCGCATGGCTAAATATTCCTGCGTATTCATCATAGGCATGGCTTTAGGAACGGTGCTAATACCATCATCAACCGTTATATCCAATCCAGTTTTGCCAATTTTACCTTTTTTAGTAGTGACCAGGATTACCCCATTACCACCGCGAGAACCATAGATGGCTGTAGCATCGGCATCCTTTAATACCTCTATGCTCTCAATGTCTGCCGGGTTAATGCTATTAAACGGGCTAACGCCTCCATATCGATTATTATAATAAACTCCCAATCCCGGCGACATTACAGACTGAAACTGGTTGAGATTGTCATTTTGAGCGGCAAACGGAACCCCATCAATTATAAATAAAGGCTGGTCTTTAGGTGCTAAAGAACCTAAAGCGGAATTTAAAGTGTTTTGTCCTCTGATCTGCACAGTAAACGATGAACCAGGGATACCACTTGAGGCGGTAATTGATAATCCGGGTACACGGCCTTCAAGGACCGCCAGGGGATTAGTAACTGGTTGTTGCTGTATATCTGTACTGGTCACTTTACTTATGGAACCCACCGAGATTCTTTGTGTGCTTGTACCGTAAGCGATCACATGAACTTCGTCTAATTTCGACATACTTTGATGCAATACGACCCTTAAGTTATATTCAGAACTTAAAGCTACTTCCTTACTCTCAAAGCCAATTGAAGAAATTACTAAAATTGCATTGTCTTGCACGGTCAATGTAAACTCACCTTTGTTATCCGCCGTCGAACTAAAACTAGAATTTTTGACAGTGATGGTAGCGTTCGGTATCGCTGCACCCGTTGTATCTACTACATTGCCTCTGATATTTTTATCAATAGGATTAGCCGGTTTATTTTGAGGAAGGGGAGCCACTTCTTTCCGCTTCAACAAGATATTCTTATCCAACACCTTATAACTCAGCGGTAAATCTTTCAGACATTTATCCAAAGCCTCGTTAACCGGCACATTACTCACCTCCACACTCACCGTTAAGCTCTGCACATCCTTACCCGTGTACAGGAAAACATAACCGGTTTGTTTTTCAATGATATGCAGCACCTTTTCCAAAGGTGCATGGCTCTCTTTCAGCGTTACTTGCCCGAACACCACTGAAGCGCTGGCCTGCAACAAGCCTATGATTAAAAGAAGTTTAATTGAGTTGATCCGCATAAGGATACTTTTTAAAGCCGGAAGATTCCGGATGGAAATAGAACGGGCAAACAGTGTATGGATAGGAGGCGGCCACGCCTCCGGCTTTGCCATCTTAATCGCGTTTAAATTCATTACTTTTGTCAAGTTTGGGTTAATACAGAAAAATAGTTCACCAATTGTTTTTTATCCCGATCCGTCGGGAAAGGTTAACCCAGATATTTCCGCAGGAGTCTTCGACCACTTCTGCGGTTTTTTCTTCGTTAACCGTTTTTCTCTTTTGTCGTTCGTAAGCTTAAGCCATAGGCAATTTTGTTTGGCGGGTAATGAATCTATCAGGGTGTTACAATAATTTTCTTTTGAGCGCCGGTTCCTTCGATCCTGAAATTCAGATTAAAGTATTTCAAAATATCCAGCACCTGTGAAGCATTTACGTTGCGGTGCAACTTACCGGTGAATACAGTCTCCGGCATCTTTCCTTCATATTCTACCTGCACATCGTACCAGCGCGATAACTGGCGCATTACGACCGGCAAATCGGTATCCTTGAACTGGAATAAACCATCTTTCCAGGCTACTACCTCTTCAGTATTTACCGTCTTAATGTTAATATTTCCTGCGTTCGCAATTGTTGCCTGTTCACCCGGCTTTAACAGTGCTGCCCGGCTATCTTTGTATATTCTTACACTGCCTTCCAACAGCGTTGTTTTCATGGCAGGTTCATCATTGTAGGCATTGATATTAAAATGCGTACCTAATACTTCTACGGTTTGGCCGTTGGAGCTCACCCGGAAAGGTTTGGCCTTATTGTGAGCCACCTCGAAATAAGCCTCGCCGGTGACCGCTACATCACGTTCTTTACTTGTAAACGCCGTTGGGAAACGAATTGAAGATGCGGCATTTAACCACACATGACTTCCATCTGGCAAAACCACTTGATACTGACCACCTCGTGGGGTGCTCACTGTATTATAAGTCAATTCTAACGGGGTGTTTGTCGTACCAGCCTGGGCATTATAAATCACTTCCCCATCGGCTTTTTTAGTAATGGCGGTGTTACCTTGCACCGCTAAAGCTCCGTTTTTGGCACCGGTCAATATGATACGCTGTCTGTTTGCCAATGTTAAGATGGCTTTGTTGCTTCCGGGTGCGATATCATTAAGCACCATTCGTGATGAGTGTTTTGGCTGGCTCTTTTGATTGTAATAAAATAAGCCCAATCCCAAACAAAGCAGGATCGATGCAGCGGCAGCGATACGCGGCCAAAGACGCACAACTTTTGGTTGGGCAGCAGGATTAGGCAGGCCTGCTTTGATCTGCGCGTTACGGATTTCGTAATCGGGCAGTTCGGACTTATCCTTTTGCTGCGCAGCTAATTGGTTATACCAGGTTTCGATCTGTGCTTGTTCTTCGGGTGTGCATTGCCCGGCCAGGTATTTGTCGATCAGCGCTTTTGCGATTTTTTGATCCATTTTTTGGTATTAGCTGTTCCTTTTTGTATGATGACGCACAGCTATGCCCAAAGTGGTACGCGCTTTAGAAAAAAATCAATAAAAATTTAAGGTAGAGTTTACAATTGGATTTGACCCCTGTGAAATCAGAGTAATAAGGTAAATAAAAAGGCATCCAGCTTCAGGCGAAGTGTCTTCATAGCCTTATAAATTTGTTTTTTAACGGTTTCATCCGCAATGTTTAATTCCTGGGCGATCTGGCTATGGGACAAGCCTTCTTTGCGGCTTAGTTCGAATACTTCCCGCATTTTTGGTGGTAGCTTACTAATCTCCATTTCGACCTGTGCCGAGAACTCCCGGTAACGTACCTGTTCATCGGTTACCATTTCCCCTTTTTCAATAATAGTTGCCAGCGAATCCAGATAGCTTTCATGTACCTTGCTATGACGAATGGCGCTAACAATACGGTTACGCACGGATGCATACAAATAAGCTTTAATGGAAGTGGTGATATTGAGCTCGTTGCTTTTGATCCAGATCGTGGTAAATACGTCCTGCACAATATCGACGGCGGCATCGTCGTCCTGCAACATTTTGCGGGCGTGATGGAATAAAACGGCCCAGTAACGGTTATAGAGCTCGGTAAACGCGGCATGTTCACCTGACTTTAAAAAGTCAACCAATTCCTGATCCGAAAGGGTATTTTGTACTGCCAAAAATTTGTTTCGTAAAACGAATTTAACAATAATTGAACGCAAAATAAAAATGACACAGAAATAAGTAGTCGAATCGAAACGTCTAAATATTATCCTTATTAAAATATTATTGCGCCCCCCTTTAAAAATAAAGCCCAAAGGATCTTTTGCAAATCTGTATGAAGATGTAACTAAAGTTGGTGGTGAATGCGATGCAACGTCAAATGTTATAGAGGGAAAGCCGGACGAAATAACCAAAGTCAATGATGCAAACAAAATCCAGGAATAAAAGTCAGTGGCCATCTATCTTTTACCCCATATAATATGCCCTTTGCCACAAAAAATAAAATGTGACTAACTTGTTTGCGTTCTTTGGTGCAAAGAAATTATGAAAGCAAACTTTAAATTATTATTTCGTAACTGGTTAATTCAATTCGTTGCAATTTGGACGATTGTAAACGTATTCAGCATTGTATCATTTATTTATGATACAAGTAGGGGTATGGTTATTACTAATCAGGATGGCTCATCTGTAACTGTTTGGCAACACTTTGAGAATAATAATTTTCATTTGTCGGATATGTCGTTGATGGCGTTATTTTTATTGTTAGCTGAAGTAAACTACTTGTTTTTGTTTAAAAAAATTAATTGGTTATTGTTTGCGCTTACAACTTTATCAACCGGCACCATCACATTTATAACATTAGCTTTGATAAATCCGGAAAGAGTGAGGGTCATGGGGATCCTGGCTGGAACAACACCTGTTTTATTAATGGGTGGTTACGCTTTAGCATATGCCATTATACGTGATTACATTTATAATATCCGCAATCAAAAGGATATTAAGCTTCAGCAATCAAAAAATGAACTCGATGCGCTAAAAGCGCAGCTTAATCCGCACTTTTTATTTAACAGCTTAAATTATCTCTACGGAACGGCGTTAAACGAAAACGCTCCCATAACTGCTGTTGGAATTGATAAATTATCAACAATGATGCGTTATACCATAACGGGGATACATGAAGCTTTTGTACCCCTCGAAAATGAGTTAAACTTTATTGAACATTACTTGGATTTGCAACAAGTGCGTATACCTCAAAAAGACAATATCAATATAGCTTATCAGCTTCCAACTTTAAATAAGGCAATGCGAATTGCTCCGCTGCTATTACTGCCATTTATTGAAAATGCATTCAAGTATGGAATAAGTATAGATGCCCCGTGTTTTGTAATTATAAAAGTGGCTATAACAAATGATACGTTGACAATGGAAACCCATAATAGCATTGTTAATTGGAATAATGAAGTAAAGGGAAACAATACAGGCATAAAAAACACCATCAAACGGCTGGAGTTACTTTATCCCAATTGTTATCAACTTGAGCAATCAGGTAACAGTGCCGAATACAAAACACTACTTAGGCTGAATTTAAACAACTAATTATTCATGAAAAGAATCATTTTATTAGCTGCAGGCTTCCTGCTTCCTTTGATTACTATTGCCCAGGAAAAAGATTTTATCTTAAAAGTTCAAATCAGCAATGCTGATAAAAACACCAGAGTTTACCTGGCATATCAAATTTCCGGCAAAAAAATCATCGATTCAGCCTTACAAAAAAATGAAGCCTATATCTTTTCGGGCAAAGTTGACCGTCCGCTAAATGCCACGCTGATTTTAGACAATGAGGGTTTGGGCATAAAGGCGCTTATTCAAAAAACGAAACAAGGAGGAAATATAAATGCCTTGAAATTTTATATTTACCCAGGGATTATCAATTTGAAAACTGATAAGTTGATCAAAAAACCTGTATTTATCAAGTCGCCAATCAATACTGATTACCTGCGACTGCAAACTATCTTAAAAACTATACAAGATCGGCAAATGTATATAAGCAGCCGACTAAAGGCAGGCAATTATGTACAGAGCGGGTACGAAAAGCCATCTGAACGGCATTTGACCGTTAGCGATTCGTTAATCGTGCATAACTTGCTTAGGGAATCAGATAGTTTAAAAACCGCTACACGGCCTATTTTAAAAAAATTCATAAGCCAGAATCCTAATAGTTACATTTCTCTTGTTTCCTTAGAGGAATATGCAGGAAGTTTTCCTGATCTTACCGTTATTGAACCCATGTACGACCGACTTGGCTCCGTTGTAAAAAACACCGTTACCGGAAAGAATTTTTATAAATTTTTAATGGATCGTAAAAACCTGATTTCGGGAACTCCTGCACCGCTATTTACGCAAAACGATACAGCAGGCAATCCAGTGAGCCTTTCTTCATTTAAAGGCAAGTATGTATTGCTTGATTTTTGGGCATCCTGGTGTGGACCTTGCAGGCAAGATAACCGGGAGTTAGTCAAAATTTTCAATGATTTTAAAGATAAAAATTTTACTATATTAGGTATATCTCTTGATGGAATTGACGGTAAGAAATCCTGGCTGAAAGCAATAAAAGAAGATCACCTAAATTGGACACAGGTATCTGACTTAAAACATTGGGATAACCAATTAGTGAAGTTATATGGGGTAGGGTCAATACCACAAAGTTTCTTAATTGATCCAAACGGCATAATTATAGAAAAAGGTTTAGATACCAAAGAACTTAGGAAAAAATTGGAAGAAATTCTATCCAAATGATAAAAGCAATTGCTGTAGATGATGAACCTGTTGCGCTGGATATTATAAAAAACCATGCGAAGAAAATAGCGACCATACAACTAGCAGCCACTTTTGTAAGTGCGACTGAAGCATTAAAATATATCCAGGCAAATCCTGTTGATCTTATATTTCTGGACATTTCTATGCCCGATGTGTCAGGATTAGAATTCGCATCTATGATTAAGCAACAGAAACAAGTGATTTTTACAACCGCACACCCTGAACATGCTTTAAAAGGCTTTGATTTAGCTGTTACAGATTATTTGTTAAAGCCAGTAAATTTTAGCCGCTTTTTACAGGCATGCTCGCTTGCAGAAACCAGGCACAACAGCGGTTATACAAAAGCCAGGCAACAAGAGAACATTTTTGTAAAAGACGGCCATAACTGGATACAAATTAAATTAAACGACCTGCTTTATATACGAGGTGAAGATAATTATGTAAGCGTCATTGAAAACAATAAACGGACCTTAATCCGTATGACTATGGCAGAAATGCAAGCCAGGCTTCCTGTCAAACAATTTTTGAGAGTTCACAAATCCTATATCATTTCTATATCTAAGATTGAAAAAATAGAAAAGCACCAGGTTATTATTGCAGGAACGCAAATCCCTATGACAATGTATTCTGCCGATATGCTTTTGCAAATGATTTATACGTAAACTCAATAATTAATTTATTTGTATTTACCCTTGTATCCTTAAATGCTAACGAACAGCTCGTTTCTTATTCAATCGTTAAGCAACCAGAAGTGCTTAATCGGGTAAAATGTCAAGAACGGGCAGGCACAAAAATAAATACGATTGCCCGTATGTACCCTTGGCGTTTTATCACTGTGTGGGCTACCTTCACTGTAGCAGTGAATATCGAAATCATTTATTTTGAAGATCAGAAAGGCAGGTGTGTTAATAGGGAAGAATTTCACTCCTGCCATCAAATATGTATATAGCGGTACCTGTTTAATTTTTAGATTCGCTTTCTATTATGAAAGAACCTGAAAAGAAATTAAGCAGACTCAAGCAATCGGATTTGGATGAAGGTCTAGATCGTTTATTAACGGGCGACCTGATCTATCGTTGCAGTTTTTCTCAAATCGCGAAACATTTTTTGACACCTTATTTGTCAGTGCCGACATTTTCTGCTGATTTTACCTCTATACGAAATGCCTATTTACAAGCTACAACGGATGAAAGAAAAATGAAATCCAAGGTTTCGGATGAACTGGGTTTTGAATCAGATAATAAGGTTCCCACTGAAGAGCAAGCATTCTATCAGTATATCTGTGATTGCTACCTGTATTTAAAAAAGGAGCCTAAAGAATCTCTTGCAAAGCTTTATGATGATGCTACAATTGATATCAGAGAAATCGATGCAAGATTAAAGGATATACAGGGAAAACTGGACGAAATTACCAAAGGTAATGATGCAAACGAAATACAGGAAAAAAAGCCGGTACTTTATTTCTACCAGGAACATAATGAAAAGGCTAAAGCGGAAATACTTCGATTTATGCTTCATGATATAAAACAATATGCTTTAAAGGAGAGCTACAAGGACTTTCTGGGTGGTACTATCTGGTGGAATGTTCCTTATCCTTATCGATTGAACCCGAATGGTTACAATCCCAGGCTACCGCATGATCTTGATAATAAATTCCGTTGCCTGACAATTAGTGATCTGGCAAAGCTCAAGGTTAAATACGAAGAAGACAAACCAGCATTTTATGAAGATTTAGAACGGTATATAAAAGAAGAAGAAATAGTTTTCTCCATCGGCAATCTGCTTGGTCAGAATCATATTCTTTATGGAAGAGGTGAAATTATTGATGATACCTTAAAAACTTACGAGAATGGCGGAAAGATTATGTTCGCTCATGCCGTACCAACAATAATTGAGGGTATTCTCCATGAACTTTGCCTGCAAGTTGGCGAAAAAGAGAATGATTTGCTTCATAAGGGATTTCAGTATAAACTGGATCAGCTTTTGCCGGTAATTGGAGTAGAACTTTATTATGAATATTATTCATTCAGGTTCAGGATGATCCGCAATAAAATTGCCCATGGAAGGCTTACAAAAAGTGACGTGGATGAACTTGCCGACCTTATGTTGCTCGACCTTCACCAAATCTGCAAGCTTACCCTAAGCTCCAAATTGCAGTTAAACCAAAAGAGGTTTGTTATTGACGAACTGTCAAAAACGATGGAATCGCCGGACTATAAATATCTGGTTCAGTACCTTCACCTCGTTAAAGTAGAAGTCCCGGAATTTTACGGGCTGGCTGATAAGATTGATGAAATTGAGAAACTCCCCGGAACACCTGGATTTTGGAAATTCATCAACGAAGAATTAGACAATGGGGGAGAAACGGAAAGACACGGCGTGGTTTTCACGCTACAGGCTATTGCAAAACGCGAACCATTTGATCCTCGTTGCAAAGCATTGTTATCGAAGGCAAAGCTTAGTAAACCTGATAAGGAAATCGCTATGGATTATTTAAATCGACTTAGGAAGGATTATTGATAAAAAATTTAATTGTTCGAATATCCTTATACCTGGCTAAGGGCCCTTATCCGGTCATTTTTGTCTTTCAAAGCAACAACATCGATATCCTCAAATTTGAAGGTTTTAAAAGTATTGCCGCCTAAACTGCTGGCATATTTGAAAAGATTGTCAGCTCCTTTATACACGCTATCAAGCCAGGCAGGATTAGCGATGGTATCATAATACGATTTGTCAAGATCGAACGCCTCACCCCGGAAACGAATATTTGCTTCCAGTGTATAGCGGGAACCAACATAAAAATGATCGATGTTAGCTGCAATAATTGTTGCTGCCTGCTGAATCTTGCTTTTATCGTTGACTAGTGCAAGCAATTTAGTCAAGTCATGTGTACGAACCTTTTTATAGGTCTTTTTTTCATGGTCAACAGCTTCGAAGAACAGGATTGACTTCAGGCTGCACTCCATGGAAAATACAAGATCGATCATCAACTTACTGCGATTACCGATCTCTGTTTGCTTGCTTTTCAAAAGGTTATATCGCTCTAAAAATAATCGGCTATCATTTAAAAAATACCCTGCGATTTCTTCGTTTATTTCTTTTTGCATAAATAAGAAAAGTTTTTGTTTATTCGTTTTCGGGCATGTCAAACCTATAAGCTAAATAGTCCTGACGTGTTTCTCTTGCCGGACCATAGCCGTTCGATTTCAATTCTTTGTGTTTTGCAGAAATTTCCCGATCTATTAAACCCTGCGGTAGGAATTTGGCTTTAAAGCTTATCAGACCGCTGGGCGGAACATTTGACAATACTTCATAAAATGCCTTTAATTCGGCATCTTTTTCCGGGTGAGTTAAGATTAACTGATCGCCAAAGGTCAATAACTCGCCATCTGTAAAGCTTATACTTTCTATTTTAAGGTTATTTTCATCCTTATCCGCGAAATATATTTTATGAATGGATTTTCCTGCAAGCGCTTCGCTTAATTGTTTTTGGGTCATGATTTTATTAAAACCTAAAGTTACAATTAAGGATTTTAACACGGAGCAGAAAAGAAAACTATGTAATGTCTCAGTTTGAATGAATATTAAGATTTTATGTAGGTACGCCCATTTGCGGTAGATAATACGAGCTCACGAGACCAGCCTTCCCAATCTCCATCACTTGATTTGGTTAACCTTATAAACTGATGGTTATCGGAGGCTTCCCAATTTTGTTCGTACCAAAGCTGCCGCTTATTCTTTTCGTCAAGAAATAACTGTATGATATTTATGGCTAATCCAGGATCGCCGGAGTGAATAGTTACATCGGTTCCAGGCCTTAAATGTTCCTGCCATTCGACTACGACTTTTATTCCGTTAAAATCAATGATCTTCTCCATAGCTAAGCTTGAGGTTTATAAATTTTTGCAATTTAAAGATAATTTAATATCTACAATGTCTTGTCGGAATCACAATGTCAAACTGGGACATCACGGTAAACTCCCAGTTAAATACAGATTCGCTTGTGTTTCGCAGGAAACTCCATAGAGGTAACCGCTTGGATTCCTGTGAAAGTCAAGCAGCCGCTCTAAGCCGGGCCGCCTGGTTCGATTGAAATGAGAAAGAGGCGGAACGGCGCCAGCTTTTTCCAGTAGGAGGGGGGAAGTTTACAAGGGCTCATATACCCTGATATGAACAGGCAGGTCAGCTAATTTGTCCTCCATGAGGGGTTTTACCTTATTCCAATCCAGCCCTCCGTTACCACAGCCAGGTGCAGGTATAGCGACAGATCGAACGTCATTTTCCATCAGGTAAGTTCTCAAGGCATCCAATCCCTGAACGATATAGCTATATTCAGACGGCAA
>Ga0105239_10002322_pt1 | contig 24279 bp, 21 predicted proteins | sample KBSC44metaG_FD_92761 | JGI IMG/M metagenome (GOLD analysis project Ga0105239, IMG submission 92761) | Corn rhizosphere microbial communities from Kellogg Biological Station, Michigan, USA - KBS C4-4 metaG | ecosystem: Host-associated > Plants > Roots > Rhizosphere > Soil | place: Michigan, USA...
CTGCTTTTTGGCAACCGGCCACAGGTCAAGTCCCGTCTGCTTATCGTCGGTAGCGGCAACATATTCTTTCAATGCTACACCATACAATAAACAATAGTCGAACAATCGGCTACCGGCCTGGGCATGAGGTTCGGGGCTTTCAAATACATTTGCGAGTAAAACACCATCATCGGCGGATAAACCAGCCAGCATGTAAAGACACCGCCGGGTAAGCGCATTATTTTGATACGAAAACTGATTGGCTAATGATTCCAGGTACAGATCGCCTATCCAAAGCCGGCGATCACGCTTGGGGCCATCCTCATACACGGTTTGCATACACTCTTTTAAAGTGGCCAATCCCACGCGGTCAATGTCGGCTATCAGTTGAGGGGTAGTTGTGGCTAAAAGCGGTGGTTTAAAGGCTACCGACGATGTTGCTTTAAATACCATATTGCTGATATGAAAATCAAAATACGGTGAAGCGCCCAGCAATTCGATCTTTACAAAACGGCATGCCACGCGACGAGGTATGGTAACATCGGCGGGCATTTCGGTCACCGTAACCGTTTCATCCTGTAACCAGGCCCGGCTAAGGGTACCTTTGTAAGGATCAAAGGGTACAGATAGTTCTGCCGGTACCTCACCAAAGGTAAATTTTAATCGCACGGGCCCATCGGCGGTTCCTGTGAGGGCTTTTATCGAGAAAGTTAAATATCCGGTAAGATGTTCGCCAAAATCCACCACAACACCGCTTTGCGTCTTGAACGAAGTACTGTATAGTTTGCCCACGCTATCTGTATTTACAGCCTTCCACCCCTGGAAAGCAGCCGGGTCTTTCTCTAATCGAACCAGGCTTACGGGTTGTTTTTCGGTTTCAACGAGTTTAGGTTTGTTATCCTCGGCTTTTTTCAGCCAATCCTGCCTATATGATTGATAGGGATCCTGTGCCTTTGCACCACCGGTAAAGACAATAATTAAAAAAAACGATAAAAGAAGAAACTTTGGGTTAAGTAAATTTAATACCATAGGGGAATAGTTTAATTAAGTTTTTAGGGCTCCGGTAATTGATTGTGCCGGAGATGGTTAATTGGTTATAACAAGATAAATATATACATTTTTCAAACTATCCCCTACCATCTTTTTAATGAATAAAATACAATTGTGTAATATTACATTTGTGCTGTTCCAATTATAAATGTGAAGAATTATCTGAAAATATTATCGATAGACGAGTATTCTATTACGCCCAAATACCTGCAGTTATCCAACGCGATCATCAGGGGTATCGAAAGTGGTGATATTGTTAAGGATGATATGCTCCCCTCTATCAACGATCTGAGTTTTGCCCTGGATACCTCGCGAAATACCATTGAGCGGGTTTATAAGGAATTAAAAGACAAAGGCATTGTTAGTTCGGTACCGGGCAAGGGCTTTTTTATTTCCAACACCGATTTTCAGAAACCATTAAAAATATTCCTGCTGTTTAATAAACTAAGCGCACACAAAAAGATCATTTATGATGCCTTTGTTGCCACAATTGGCGAGCAGGCCACTATAGATTTTTATATCTACAACAACGATTTTTATTTTTTTAAGAAGATAATTACCGAAAGCACTCAAAACAATTATGCCAAGTATATCATCATCCCGCATTTTCTGGACAATGAAGCCAAAGCACACGAGATCATCAATACTATCCCTAAGGATAAATTGATCCTGCTGGACAACCTGGTACCGGGAGTGAACGGAAAATTCGCGGCGATATATGAAAACTTTGCATCTGACGTGTACGAGGCTCTGAAAAAGCTATTGGATAGGCTGACTAACTATCATACCATCAAATTGATATTCCCGGGTAAAACCTATCACTCCAAGGAGATCATGAAGGGTTTTCTAAATTTTTGCCGGCAGTATGCCTTCGAGTATGCGGTAGTTGAGTCTTTATCTACAGAAACTATCCAGCCGCAAACGGTTTATATCAGCCTGATGGAGGATGACCTGGTTGAACTGATCAAAAAGATCATCGTGTCTGATTTGAAGGTAGCTAAAGATGTTGGTGTTATTTCTTACAATGAAACAGCGCTTAAGGAGATCATTCTGGATGGTATCACCACCATATCAACCGATTTTAAGCTGATGGGCAGTAAAGCCGCGGAATTTGCGCTGAGTAATTGTTATGAGCACTTTGCCGTGCCGTTTCATGTCACGGTGCGGAGTTCATTGTAGAAGCCTTATTATATAAAAGCGTCATTGCGAGGCACGAAGCAGTCTCTACATAAGCAGATCTTAACTACTCACTCTGTAAAGCATAGAGATTGCTTCGTGCCTCGCAATGACGCGTTTTTTAATGACGCGATTTCGATTACTTTAAAACTTTGATCTTGATATTCCTGAAAAACGCTTCATTACCATGGTCTTGTAATAACAAGTGACCTTCTTTTGCTTCTCCAAAGTTTTTCCAGATGGTGTATTTACTGATAGCTACCAGATCGCGGAACTCTTTTGAGCCACGCTCATACTCCAGTACTTTAACACCATTAAGGTAATGTTCTACGTGGTTATTGGGATAAACTACTATTCGGCCAATATTCCAGCTGCCTATCGGGTGTACAAAACGTTCCTGTTTATTTGCTTTGATAAGGTCATATAACGAGGCCAGGGTACGATCGCCATCACGACCGAGCTTAGCATCCGGGTGCAGCTTATCATCCAATACCTGGTACTCCAGTCCGATAGCTGATCCTTTAGTTACTTCAGACAAGGTTACAAAATATTTCACACCGCTATTGGCGCCCGGTGTAAGTTTAAATTCAAATGAAAGGTCAAAAGCGCTATACTGATCATTAGTCACAATATCGCCGCCGCCCGATTCTTCTTTCCCTGCCGATGGCAGTACATGCATAGTTCCGTCTTTATACTCCCATCCCATGGTTGGGAAGGTTTTTAAAGTAGCCCCACGCCAGCCGGTGTTGGTTTTACCATCATATAATAATTTCCAACCCGCAGCTTTCTCGGCCGGGGTAATGCTGTTGGGTTGTAGGTTTACTACATAAATATCCTTTGGAAAAGGAGTCGATTTTAAATTGGTGGTTTGCAGTTTAAAGTTTTTAAAATAAACCTTTTTACCGGCCTGCTCCTCTTTACTCACCGCATGAACCTGTAGGCCAATGAAACCTTTACGGTCGATGGTGTCTACTACATCAGCAGTAGGGATTCCATTAATCCAGGTTTTCATTTCGTTGCCGATACATTCAATTTTGATATGGTTGAACTCACCAACCTTAAAAGCGTCTTTTGCCTTAGCGTTCAGATCGAGTGGGTAAAGCCAATCTCTGCGACCTTCATCATAAATACCGCCGGTCCATTTACGATCAGACGGGTCAATTTCAAACTGGCGACCATAAACCTTGCCCTTACCTTCATGACCTGCAGGATCATAATGGCTCCGGGTTTGTACACCCGAGTTACTCAGCTTACTTTCAATTTTGGCATCCAACTCTAATATAAAATCACCATATTCTTTTTCGGTAACTAAAAATGAATTGCCTGAATTTAAAACAGTAGTACCTACTATCTGGCCGTCTTCTACCTTATAATCGGCGGTACCGGCCAGGCGTTTCCAGCCTTTAAGGGTTTTACCATCAAATAAAGTGTTTTGGGCATGACTGGTAACAGGCATTAGTGCAGCCGCGGCAAACAGGGCCATGACCGGGTAGATGATTTTCTTCATGTGTAATGTTATATTGGTTTTTATTTTGGATTTTTCAAATCCCGTAAATTCTCTGGAAAAGCTTAGCAAGGTTTATACATTTATTTCCCAGCCTTTTTCATATTCCCGGCTCCACAGTTTTGTGGCTTCCGGATCATTTAAAATATGGCCGTTGGATGGATCGGTATGCAATACCCTGTCAACCCGGTAGGATATATTACCCAGTTGAGGCAACAGGGTTGACCTGAAACCGGTTTCTATCGGACAGTTTAAAGCTGTATTACCGCGAATGGCCTCAATGAAATTTTTCATGTGTAAACCATCAAGCGCTTCGGTAGGGCTCACTTTATTGTTAGCATCAACTTTAGTATCGTCTTTAACATCCTTTACCAGTTTGTTTTCGCCATCGTAAACCTGGTAGCCATTGCCACCACCGTAAAATAAGGTTCCTTTGTCACCATAAAATATCACGCCCCTGCCTAACTTTTCAATACCAAACCCGTTGCAGCTACGGCTTTCCCACTCAGCAGCTGTATTGTTAGGAAAGTTGTACAGGATATTTTGCGTGTCAGGTGTTTGCCAGTCATCGTTAAAATGAAAGCGGCCACCTGTTGATACTACCTTGTTCGGAAAATCGACACCAAGCCCCCAGCGGATCACATCCAGTTCATGGGTGCCATTATTCAGCGCTTCGCCGGTTCCCCAGTTCCAAAGCCAGTGCCAGTTATAATGGATCAGGTTATCGCGATAGGCTACACGTGGTGCCGGGCCTTGCCAAAGGTCATAGTTCAGGTTTTCTGGTACAGGTACTTCTTTGCCATGGCCTATACTTGACCGATGATTAGTATACCAGCCTTTGGCATAATAAGCACGGCCGATAACCCCCTCATGCAATTCCTTAACCAGCGCCTGTACATTGGTAAATGACCTGCGCTGACTACCCATTTGCACCAAACGGTTGTATTTTTTGGATGCCGCAACTGCCATTTCACCCTCATGCGGGTTATGGCTGCAAGGTTTTTCTACATAAACGTGTTTACCAGCCTGGCAGGCCATAATGGTTGCAGGTGCATGCCAGTGATCGGGCGCTGCAATAACAACCGCGTCAATTTCCTTGATCTCGAGCATTTTACGGATATCGGTAATCCCCTTTGGCTTTTTACCGGTTATTTTGAATATCTCATTAATGGTTTTATCAACCACTTTAGAGTCTACATCACATATATATCCTATTTCAACATTGGGCATACGGGCAAAACTTTGAGCCAGGTAAAACCCGCGGCTATTGGTTCCCATCATTCCTAATACTACCTTATCATTTGGCGACCCTTTAAAAATCCCGGCTTTTGATAGCTCGGGTGTAAGCAAGAAACAGGTGCTCGCTATTGAAGTTGTCTGGATGAACTTTCTACGGCTAATCATATCTAAAATCGGTTAATTGGTTTATACCCTACCACTTGTGTAAGCAAATATGGCAAATTACCTAACTTTTAGAAAGCATTAAAGAAAATGAACAACTTTTTTTCAAAATGAACTGTAACTTAACTGTGACTTAAATCAGCCTCTCAAACAATCATTTAAAGAAAAGACCAAAACAAAAGAGGCCCAATAATTGAGCCTCCTTAAGTTTACAGTTAAATATATTTTTTAAACTAAACCTTGTATCGAGAATACGTCCAGCTTGGAACCTTGAAAATTACGGACGCGTTTATAAACCCCGTTCCCGTTACTGCTGCCATCGTTATTGGTATTACCTTCAATGGTTTCAAATACATCACCGTGAACAGCCGTGATGATACCTGTATGTATCCAATCGAAAGTGGTTTTTTGCAGCAGGAAGATATCACCAGGTTTTACTATCGACGGATTACTCCGTACGGTAGCATAGCGACTAAGACATCCTTTGTGGATACCTGTGGTGGCTACCGTATCGCAGCTATAGGACAGAGGCATCAGTGTACGAAAATCCTTGCCCAGTTTACTGGCAGCCTGGTCTAAAATAGCTTGTACAAAGCCCATACACCAAAACCAGGGTGTACCTTCTATGCCATCCATATAACTGCGTACCCATGGGCCGCTGTTACTCTGTCCTTTAATAGTGAGTTCAAATGGGGCGTTATTGAGGTGCTGAAAGGCAGTATTGACTACCAGCGTACGCAGATCAGTACCCGCGACATTACCGGTAAAGGCATTTAGCATGGGTTTTGATAATTCTGTAAAAAGGGCTGCATCTACAATACCGGTTTGCGGCAGACTTTTAGCTTGTTGAAAGGCTTTCACAGCCGTTTGCGTTGCCGGACCAAAATCACCATCGATACCCGTAGCGGTACCTGCCGATGGATTCACCATAGCATATAAATTAAGCCAGCTTTGCACCTTCATCACATCCTTTATGGTGTTGGTGTTTCCGCCCCTTTGCTGAGTGGCGGTTATAACTATTTCTTTCAGGTATTGTTTTTTTACCATGACCGATTAGATTTAAAGTGATAAGGTTTAGGTTTGATTTCTATTATTTTTAAAGCCCGTTGAACAGCTATTAAACATGAATCATTTACGTTATAAAATTAAACTATACGATCTAATTTTCTACGGGTAATTATACCCTTTTGCATACGTATTTTTACGCATAAAGTTACTTGTCTGGTTTACGCAGATAGAAAACTATCACAATTGTTGCTCTTCATACTCCCTGATGAGTTTTTGGGTAGCCCGGTTACGCCAGGCGGTGATCAGTAGTTCTTTCAGATCATCTGGCGATACGGTTTCAAGCCGTACCAGCATGTATTTGTAGTTCCGGTAATGATCTGTAATGAAAAAGGTATCCGGATCGGCGGCCATCCATTTCTCCCGTTCAAGCGTGTGTAAAGCTACCAGTTCGTCCTTCAGCTTCACATTGGCCATTATTTTTTTATTTACATAAAATGCAGGATCTTCAAAGTGCATTTTTTCCATTACGCCGGGCAGCGGTAACAACGTAGCACGCATAAACTGCATAAAAGCAAACATGTCTGTAGCCATAGTTGATAGAATCAAGAAATAAGAGTCAAGAATCAAGATAAAGGTTTCCTGTTAAAAAGAAAACATTTTACCCTGATATTTTTTCTTGATTCTTGACTCTCAATTAATATTTTATCGGCAGCGGATTCAAAGTCGTGTTCTGACGCTGATGCCAGTACGGATATATCGGATCGACCTCGCTGGCTACATCCAGTTTTTTAACCTGCTCTGTGCTCAGGTTCCAGCCAATAACTGCCAGGTTTTGTTTCAGTTGTTCCTCATTACGGGCACCAATTACTAAATTAACTACAGTTGGCCGCTGTAATAACCAGTTCAACGATACCTGCGCCACAGATTTTCCGGTTTCTTCGGCCACCTCATCAAGGGCATCAACAATGTTATATAAACGGTCAAGGTTAGTTTCCGGGCCATGGCTACCACCTTGCGCTCTTCTATTGTCCTGCGGAATAGGTTGTCCTCTGCGATATTTACCGCTTAACTGGCCAGAAGCCAGCGGGCTCCAAACTATGGTACCTACTTTTTGGTCGATACCCAGCGGCATCAATTCCCACTCAAACTCGCGATCAAGTAAGGAGTAATAAGCCTGATGGCCAACATACCTGCTCCAGCCATAACGTTCTGATACCGATAGGGATTTCATCAAATGCCAGCCCGAAAAGTTGGAGGCTGCTATATAACGGATCTTGCCGCTGGTTACCAGGTCATCCAGGGCGCGTAAAGTTTCTTCTACAGGTGTGGTACCGTCAAAGCCGTGCATATGATAAACATCAATATGATCTGTGTTCAGGCGGCGCAAACTGGCTTCGCATTGCTGTATCAAATGATAACGTGAGGAACCATAATCGTTAGGGCCATCGCCCATAGTAAATGTAGCTTTTGACGAAATAAGTACCCGGTTGCGTAAACCTTCGAGCGCCTGGCCCAATATTTCTTCAGATAGCCCTCTGGAGTAAACATTGGCCGTGTCGAAAAAGTTAACACCTGCATCCAGGCAAAGATTGATCAGCTTTTTAGCCTCATCCACCTGCGTGTTTCCCCAGGCTTTAAAAAACTCGTTACCGCCTCCAAAAGTGGCCGTTCCAAAACTTAATACGGGTACTTTTAATCCCGATGCTCCTAATTGTCTGTATTCCATATTGTGCTATTTTTTGATGTAATGCGGGTTTGAGAAGCAAGATATAAGAGTCAAGAATCAAGAGTCAAAACAAACAGAAAGAGGAGTGGCTTAATTACTTTCTCAGAAGTGTCTTGATTCTTGACTCTTATATCTTGCTTCTTTTCCCACTGCTTAACAAAGCTAAAACTTATGTGTTTCGACATTAAACTTTACGCATCATTCATTTGTCATTTGTAGGTTATGATTTTCGCAATCCGGAACAACTCTAAATAACAAATAGGCCATTTACACATAGCATCATGTGTTAACTTTGGCAAAAATTTAACACATGGAGAAAACCAGACTTACCATTAATAATAACGGCTCTGTAAAAGTTGACGGCGATTTTGAAATTGTTGACGCGCAAGGCAATGTATACGGTTTACAAGGCCGTACCGTACTGTCAATTTGCCGCTGCGGCCTATCCGCCAACAAGCCATTTTGCGATGGCTCCCATAAGGGGCATTTTGAACATGACGCTATAGCATTTGATCTGCCGCCTAAAAAAGTTTAACAAGCGGTATATAAAAATTTATAAAAGCCTCCGGTGTGTAAAACCGGAGGCTTTTATTTGATACCTGTTTTACCGGTTTTTTTTACAGATTTTTGAGCCATATACATATGCGTTATTTTTTCCATATAGGTTATCATGGTACACAGTATAGTGGCTGGCAAAAACACGCGGGCGTTATTAGTGTTCAGCTGGTTTTAGAAACAGCGCTTGGCAAACTGTTTAAACGCCCTGTTACTGTTGTTGGCTGCGGCCGCACCGATGCGCACGTACATGCGAGTCAGTTCTTTTTTCATGTTGACCTGGAACAGGAATGGGATTTCGACCTGTTTTTCAGGCTCAATAAAATATTACCTGATGATATAGCCCTGTTTGACATTATCCCGATGCAGGGCCTGCCGCATGCCCGTTTTGATGCCGTACAGCGTGCCTATGACTATTTTATCCATACCTATAAAGATCCGTTTTTAAGTGGCTTTAGTTCGTTGTATCCCGAAACAAACCTGGATATTGATGCCATGAAAAAGGCCACAGCCCTGCTGCCTTTGTATGATGATTACCGTGCGTTCTGCAAAATGCCAGACAGGATTGATCATACCATTTGTAAGGTATCATCGGCCGCTTTGTTTGTTGACCAAAGCGGCGATAGGCTGCGGTTTCATATATCGGCCAACAGATTTTTGAGTAAGATGATCAGGATCATCGTTGGCCGCCTGCTGGATATTGGTCGCGGAGATATGAGTGTTGATGAATTTGAACATTACCTGGCCAGCAAACAAACGCCCCAGATCATTATTCCGGCCCATCCGCAGGGTTTATATCTTTCAAAGGTTACCTACCCCTATCTTGATTTGGCACCTCGCACAAACTTTTCGGGTATGCTGTTTTTTTAATAAAGCGCGTCATTGCGAGGTACGAAGCAATCCCCGATAAGCAGAGCCGCTCTGTATAGCATAGAGATTGCTTCGTACCTCGCAATGACGCGTGGAGATAAAAGATTTCAGGCCCTCTCTTCACCTTCAGCCGAAAAAAGTCTTGAACATTCCCTTGTCCTTTATCCTCCTATCCTTGCTCTTCTGTCCTTCCTCTTTTACCTATAATTCATCTTTATAAAAATATGAGCAGTTAAATTGGTAATTTTGCCATCTTAAATAAATTAATACAATTCCTGATGGTGTGGTTTGAAAAATTAAAGCTGAATAAGCAACTGGTTAGATCGGTAAATGAAGCAGGTTTTACAGACCCAAAGGAATTGCAATTAAAAACGCTTACCCGTATAGTTGGCGGCCAGGATATTATAGCCATAGGCCCCGAAGGAAGCGGCAAAACCACCACTTATGTTTTAGGTGTTTTAAACCGGTTCAATTACGCTCCCGAAGGTGTTCCGCGTGTATTGATCCTGGTACCCGAAAAGGAACAGGTAATGGCGGTAATTGAACAATTTGAATTGCTCAATAAAAACAAGTCGATCTCCATAGTTGGCTTATACGTTGCCCCGGGCATTGAAGCGCAGATGGATGCATTGGCGGATGGCGCCGATATTGTAGTGGCAACCCCCGATAGGGCAAGAGCTATTTACCTAAAACTGGCGCTTAACTTAAACAAAGTTGATCTGCTGGTAATTGATGATGCCGACCTGATGGTCAAAAAAGGGCTGCAGTTGCCGGTTGTAGAGTTGGCCAACAGCATAGGCAGAGGCCAGCACCTGGTATTTACCGAGGTGATGCACAGCAAGCTCGAAAAAATGCTGGCGCCTTTCATGAATCAGCCTGCCATTATTGAAATAGAAGAGCTACAGGAGCAGCCCTTACAAACACATCCGCAACTGCTATATAATGTGCCCAACTTTGGCACCAAGCTCAATTTACTCAACTTGTTCCTGTACGATGATGAGCTTTTTACAAAAACAGTAGTATTTGTAAACACCAAGGTTACTGCCGACAAATTATATAAAAGCCTGCATAGTCGCCTGCGTGATGCCGTAGCTTTTTTAAATCCGCAATTTTTTGATACCAACGGTTTTAAAAACATCGAAGATTTTAAAACTGCCGAAAACTCCAGGGTTTTGATCGTGATCAATGAAAATCAGGAAACTGTCGACTTAAGCGGCATCCCCTTCCTGATCCATTTTGACCTGCCCCTGGAAAAAGAAACATTTATTGAGCGCATCGTTAACCACGACCCCAACAATGAGCAGGAAACCCTGGCGATTACTTTTGCTACAGATCTGGAACTAAGCCATGTTAAAAAGATAGAGCAAGCCAGCGGTAAAAAGATACCTACAGCCACCCTGCCCGATGAACTGGTCATTGAAAAAGAGATAAAAGCAAAAAAAGAGGAAGCTGATAAAAAAACAGCCAAATCAAACCCCGATGCCCCTATAGTTGGTGCCGCCTTTCATGAAAAAAAGGCTGCTAATGCAAAAACTTACAATTATAGCTCCGGCCAAAAAGCCAAGATGAATAACAAACGTAAGCACTAAGCTATTTTACACAGTAAGCCACGTACAGGTCTTCCACCTTTTTGCGGGCCCAGGGAGTTTTACGTAAAAACTTAAGACTTGATTGTATACTGGGATTATCATGAAAACAATTAATGCGGATGCGTCTGTCTAATTCTTCCCAGCCAAACTGAGCCAAAAGTTCTTCCAATATTACCTGTAATGTTTTACCGTGCAGCGGATCCTTACTTTGTTGTTGCATATGCAAAAGTACGGCTTGTTTAGATATTAATATACGCAGTGTATATACTTTTGCTAAACTGCCAATAGCGCGCGACTTTTGCGTCACAACCAATTATAATATTCCGGTGTTTAAATAGCCATACCTAATTCCGATTTATTTAACAGTATTTTAGTAAATTAGATAATCATTTCATTCGATTATTTGCTACCATATAAATCATAATTTATTGATATAATGAGGGGCTGTAAGTTTTATCTTGTTTTACTTTTCCAGGCTATATCATTATGTGTGTTTGCTCAAAATCAGCCTTTACATTTTCAGCGTATTGGTAGTCGTGCTAACTTATCCGAGCTCAATATCAACACCATTTTCCAGGATAGCCATGGTTTTATATGGGCAGGAACACTTGATGGCTTAAACCGCTTTGATGGTAATAAATTCAAGATCTTCCGGAACAGTGTTACTGACAGTACAAGCATCAGTAGTAATTACATTACTCATATCGCGGAAGATAAAAACGGCGACCTTTGGATAGCCACATTGGGCGGTGGATTAAATAAATATGATCGAAAAAAAAATCATTTTTATCACTACCGGCACAACAAAAATAATACGAACACTATAGCGAGCAATAATATAACAAAGCTTGTTTTTGATAAAACTGGTAATTTATGGATAGGCTATCAGGAAGACGGTATTGATGAATACCTTACAGGTAAAAACCGGTTCACTCACTATAAACATAACAGTAATGATCCCGGTAGTTTGAGCGATAACAACATCAGGAGTATTTGCGTTGACAGTCATAACAACTTATGGGTTGGAACTATAAATGGTGGTTTAAATCTATTTAACTCATCTACCAAAACGTTCACCCGTTTTATGCATGATGATAAGATCGAGGGCTCTATCTCTGTAAATAACGTAAACAGCATTTTTGAAGACAGCAGCCATCGCCTTTGGGTAGGATCATCAGATGGAGGGGGCTTAAATTTATATGATGGCAACACCCATACCTTCAAACACTTTAAAAACGACCCTGGCAATAACAATTCAATCTCGGGCAACAGTATTCAAAGCATTGCCGAAGATGGCGACCAAAATTTATGGCTCGGGATAGAAAACGGAGGCTTAAGTATATTTAATTATACCCAAAACAAATTTACCAGTCATTACCAGGACGATGTAGATAACACCAGTATAGCCAGTAACTCGGTTGATATTATAATGAAGGACAATGTTGGCAATATGTGGATAGGCACCTACGCTTCGGGCATTAGTTTATATAAAAAAATAAAGGAAAACTTCGCTCACTATAAACATACGGCTCAAGCCGGAAGCCTTTCAAATAATTACGTACTGGATTTTTATCAGGACAAAAAGGATAATATATGGATAGGCACAGATGGAGGCGGATTAAACCTGTTTGACCCTATCAAAGGGATGTTTACAACATACAAACATCAGGAAAATAATAAAAACAGCATTGCCGGTAACTATGTTTTGGCTATTGAAGAAGACGATAAAGACAACTTATGGATAGGCACCTGGGGCAACGGCATCAGCGTGATGAATACCCTCACCCATCAGTTTAAATCATACCACCACAACCCTAATGATAGCAGCAGTTTGGCCGGGGATAATGTATATGCCCTTACAGCAACAACAGATCATAAAATATGGATCGGTACTTTTGGTCAGGGTCTTGATCAATACGATTCTAAAACAAACAAATTCAAGCATTACAGGCATAATGCTAATGACCCGAAAAGCCTGAGCAACGATAATATTAATTCATTACTGACAGATTCGAAGGGCAATCTTTGGGTAGGCACAAGCGATGGCGGTCTTGATCTTTTTGATCCACAAACCGGCAAGTTTACTGTTTATGAACATGATCCTTCAAAAAACAGTATTAGTGATAACGCTGTGCTCGATTTATTAGAAGATCAGGCCGGCAATATATGGATCTGTACATTTGATGGATTAAATCGTTTTGATCCAAAAACAGGCAAATTTGTAGTTTTTAAAACTAATGATGGTTTACCCAATAACTATACCTATGCTATTGAAGAAGACGATAGTGGTAATTTTTGGATAAGCACTAATACAGGCATCTCTAAATACAATCCTGTAACCAAAAAATTCAAAAACTTCACCGTTGATGATGGTTTACAGGCTGATGAATTTAAAGCCAAATCTGCTTTAAAAAGCAAGGATGGCCGCTTGTATTTTGGCGGGGTTAACGGATTCAACGTATTTGATCCAGAAAAAATCATCGCCGGTCATTATAATCCTCCTTTAGTTTTAACCGACTTCCAGATCTTTAACAATTCCATACCAGTAGCTATAAATAATCAGGATCCGTCGCCCTTAAAACAAGATATCAGTGTTACCAAGGCTATAACTTTAAGCTATGATCAATCGGTAATTTCATTTGAATTTGTTGCGCTCGATTATGCCTTATCAAGTCGTACCATTTATGCTTATCAATTAGTAGGCTTTGATAAGAACTGGAATAACGTTGGGCATAAAAACACAGCAACCTATACCAATTTACCTCCTGGTAATTACACCTTTAAAGTAAAAAGCCACAACGGGGATGGCGCATGGTCAACCCATGAGCTGAGTTTGGAATTAACTGTTCTGCCTCCGTTTTGGCTTACCTGGTGGTTTATTATCCTGGTTACACTTTTTGTTTTTGGTATTATTTATAGCTTATACCGTTTAAAGGTAAATTCCATCATTAAACAAAAAGCGCTATTAGAGCAGCAGGTGTCTGAACGTACCGCAGAAGTTTTGCAACAGTCTGACGAGTTGAAAAAGCAATCTGCCGACCTGCAGGACCTGAATGGTGAATTACAGTCTCAATCTGAAGAGCTACAAGCCTTGAACGAAGAGTTGTTGGTACAATCTGAAGAGCTGGAGCTGCAGCGCCAGCAAGAGCGACAGGCCCGTGAAGAAGCTGATAAAGCCAACAAAGCCAAAAGCATATTTCTGGCTACCATGAGTCATGAGATACGCACACCGATGAATGGGGTGATTGGGATGGCCTCCCTTTTGAGTGAAACGGAATTGAACAGCGAACAGCGGGAATATACCAATACGATTATAGCCAGCGGTGACAGCCTGGTGAACGTGATCAATGACATCCTTGATTTTTCAAAAATAGAGTCCGGTAAAATGGATATTGAGCAGGAAGATTTTGACCTGCGCCACTGTATCGAAGAGGTAATGGACCTTTTTTCGCAGCAAGCCTCACAGCAAAACCTGGAATTGGTTTACCAGATAGATCCTGCCCTGCCTATACAAATTATCGGTGACAGTCTCAGGCTTAAACAGGTGATCACCAACCTAACCGGTAACGCCTTAAAATTCACTCAAAAAGGCGAAGTATTTATAAAAGTATTCCTGTCCAAGACCTTTAAAAATGGCGATATGGAGATTGGTTTCAGCGTGATGGACACCGGAATAGGCATCCCCGCAGAAAAGCTTCCGGGCCTGTTCAATGCCTTCTCGCAGGTTGACTCATCAACTACCCGCAAATACGGCGGCACTGGTTTGGGGCTGGTGATCAGTCAGCGTTTGGTTAAACTCATGGGCGGCGATATTTGGGTAGAGAGCGTTTACAAAGAAGGCTCGGTATTCATGTTTACCATCAGGGCAGCCATCAGTAAAAAGCAATCAAAACATGTACCGATAGTATTGAACCCTGCCGAAATGGAAGGTAAAAAGATATTGGTGGTTGATGATAACCAAACCAACCGGTTTATACTAAAAACCCAGCTGGAACAATGGGGAATAGTAACCGTATCGGTAGCATCGGCCGTAGAAGCGCTTGATCTTTTATCAGAAGGTGCAAAATTCAACCTGGTCATCACCGATATGGAAATGCCGGACATGGATGGTGTTGACCTGGCACGAGCCATAAAAAGGAATTATAAAAATCTGCCTGTAATTATGCTGAGCTCCATTGGTGATGGTTCAAAGAAAAAATACCCGGGATTGTTCGCCGCTATCCTCACCAAGCCTGTTAAGCAAAATCAGCTGGGTAAAAGCATACAGGCCGAATTCCAAAACCAGCCCGCTATTGTCTTCGCCGAGCCCGGATCTCCCAAATTATTTGATGCAGATTTCGCGGCTGATTTCCCGATGCGCATTTTAGTGGCCGAAGACAACCTGATAAACCAAAAACTGGTCGACCGCATGCTAAGCAAATTGGGCTACCAATTTATCATGGCCCCAAACGGACTCGAGGCCCTAAACAAACTAAAACTAAACCCTGTTGATGTGATATTTATGGATGTGCAAATGCCCGAAATGGATGGCTTTGAAGCCACCAGGCATATCCGTAAGTACGCTTTTAAACAACCCTACATCATAGCCATGACCGCCAACGCCGGCCCCGAAGACCGTGAACTTTGTTTAATAGAAGGCATGGACGATTACATAGCCAAACCCATGAAAACCGAAGATATGGTAGCGATATTAAAAAGGGCTTATGAACAAGTAGCCAAGAAGAATTTGGATAAAGAGAAGCATAAATAGATTAGGGGTTGAGTTTTTAGCCTGCGGCCTGTGTTAACACCATATTTTTTTTTAACAAAAAACTCACCACGCGTCATTGCGAGGCACGAAGCAATCTCTATACTATACAGAGCGGCTCTGCCAATCGGGGATTGCTTCGTACCTCGCAATGATGGAGGGCGATATAACTAATTATAATCCGGCCTTTTTTATTTAGCCTGTGGTCGGTGTTATCACCGCACCACTTCTACATTCTTTAATTCTTATTGCCTTTGTTTAGTGATTGGATTGTCCTTGAATTTTTCTAATGCTATCGCCTCTGTAAAATAGCTTTTAAATTTATCAGACAGATACCTGTCTTTAAATTTAATAATTGTATACCCGCTGTCAAAGCAAACAATTTCTATCAGAGCATCAGGGTGTCGCATATGTCCATTTTTCCAGATCAGTTCAGTACCTTCCGCTAACGGTAAATTATCCACGTCAATTGTTACCGCAATAGATTTGGGAAAGCCTAAAATAACTCCCCACCAGATCTGTAAATTGGCATTTAATAAGTTATTAAACTCGTTCTCAGACAATAAAAAATAATCATGATCAAAGTTTATTGGCAACCGCTCATTAATTTCGGAGGAGTTAAAATCAAGATCGGTTAACAACCAGCTAAATCCTTCCAAATCCTCCAATATAGGGATTAAAAGCTCCTCTAAATGGGTGTGGGCAGATAATTTATCACTACGCCTTATTATCCAATTCATTATTATCAGATTTTTTTATTCCTCCACCCCTAATTCCTGCATCAGTTTAACCAATTTGTCTTTCACCTCAGCCAATTCACTTTCCAGATGGGCTACACGGGCTTCCAGACCGCTGGTGGAGCGGCCTCCTGTCTCCTCCGTTTCATCATCATCGTTTATCTCGGGCGTCCCCCCTAATAAATGGGCATAACGGGCTTCTTTTTGTCCTGGCCTCTTGGGTAACTGCACCACGTAAGGCAAAGCCGGGTCGGCCAGTTTCTCCAACATTTCCTGCACTTCCTCTATTGTTTCAAACTCATATAACCTGCCCGAATTGGTATTCAGTTCGCCCGGCGTTTGCGGACCGCGCAATATCAGCAGGCATAGTAAAGCCACTTCGGCCGGTATTACAGGGAATACGATGGCAAAATTGTGCTTGTATTTTATATTCCGGATAGAGCCGCCGGTAACGGTAGAGATCAGTCCGCGTCTTTTAAGGGTATTTAAAGCTTCAGTAACCGTGCCTTCGTCATAATTCACAACCGGTTTGCGCGATGTTTTTTGGTTACATGCAGCGGTTAAACCATTCAAGGTCATGGGATAATAATCGGGCGTGGTTTTGCTCTTTTCCATTAGCGAGCCTAATACACGCAGCTCTGTAGCATCAAGTACCGGTAAAGTTTGGGGTGAATCCATGGCTAAATATAAGCAGCTTTTTATAGCCGCGAAATTTTAGTGATTATTTTTAAACACTGCACGTTAAGTAAAGATAAAATTTAGCTTAAATCCGTTACTTTGTATTTACATGTCATTATTCATCACATCACTAAATTCGGGCAGTAACGGCAATTGCTATTACATAGGGAACGAGCGGGAGGCTATATTGGTTGATGCCGGCATATCATGCCGCGAAACGGAAAAACGCATGGCCCGCCTGGGCTTATCCATGCAAAAGGTAAAAGCCATATTTGTATCGCATGAGCATTCAGACCATATCCGCGGCATACCGGTACTGGCTAAAAAATTCAATCTGCCGGTATATATTACGCCGGGCACCCTGTTACATTTAGGCAACAGTGTAGATATGCAACTGGTGCACCACCTCCGGGAGTTTGAAACGGTGAATATTGGCGAGCTGCAGATTACCTCATTCCCCAAAGAACATGACGCTTCGGAGCCGCATAGCTTTTTTGTAAGCTGCCGCGATATCAATGTAGGTATATTTACAGACATCGGCGTGGTGTGCGACAGGCTTATCCGTTATTTTAGCCAGTGCCATGCCGCTTTTTTAGAAGCCAACTATGATGACGATATGCTGGATAACGGTGGCTACCCCTATCACCTTAAACGACGCATCCGTGGCGGCAAAGGTCACTTATCAAACAAGCAGGCATTGGCATTATTCACCACGCATCGGCCCGCACACATGACTCACCTGCTGCTCTCCCACTTATCGCACAATAATAACAACCCCAAACTGGTCGAAGACCTGTTTACCGCCTGTGCCGAAGGTATCCATGTAGTTGTGGCTTCGCGTTTTGAAGAAACACCGGTTTACCACATAGGCGAAACAGATAAAGCACCCTCATTTGCCGGGCAGCTGGATCTGGGGTTTGGTAGTATTTGATTTTAGTATCAAGTAGCTCGTATCACGTATCAACACTTAAAATTGCCTTTTGTCATCCTGAGCGATAGCGAAGGATCTTCTTCTATGTGCCTGCTGCAGAACAGATGCTTCATTCCATTCAGCATGACAAATTGATTGTATAATATAATTTTTCTTCCCCGTCAGCAGATAAGCTTCGGATGAAAGCGGGCAGAACGATACTGGTCTGTGCGGTTGCAGGGGCATTAGCAAACCTTAACGAGGCCTGGGATGGTGCGAACGAAGTGGAGGTAAGGTTTAGCAGCCCGTGGTTCTGCCCGTTTTGCAGGGCAAAGGCCCAGTGCGGCAAAGAAGCCTCTCTGCTGAAGCCTTTTTGGTTACGTTTTTCGCTGTTGTTTGTTTTTATAGGTGCTCAAGATGGCTACGCCGTATGTGGCGACAAAAGTGACTGGCCCTCCCGCGGCCAAGAGCGGGTATGCGCCTAATAAAGCTCTCATGTGGTAATAAATATCGTATAAACCCCTCCCCGCAACAGCACAATCCACCACGCCCCTCCCGTGGGGAGGGAATTTTAAAAAAACACTCGGTACTGAAAAACCTATCTCCTTACCCGCATAAACATCATAAATAACATCTCGTATAATTCCGGGTGTTTGTGTTTCAGTTCTTCGGGTTTCTGAAAAAAGTATTCGGCGGCTACGGCAAAAAACTCCGCTTCGCTGGTTGCAGCATATGGGTTGATATCCGATTTGCCTTCTTCTATTTGATGGATCTCATGATGGATCATTTTTAACCATGGCAGTACATAGTCATGAGCCAGCAAGTTTTCGGGGATGCCATCGGTAGCTCCATCCGATTTATCCAACAGGTGCACAAACTCATGTATAGCCGTATTTTCTTTACCGGCCGAACGCGAAAAACCTTTGGTGAGCGCTGCCCGCGACAGGATCATTTGCCCGTTCATATAACCCGAACCTACCATGCCCAGGATATTCCGGTTTTCGCCTTCAAACTGAAACTCACTATCAAAAGTATCAGGGTATAATATCACATTCGTGAGATTGCTGTACCGCCAGTTATTCAACCTGAATATAGGGATCACCGCGCTCGAAGCGATCATGACCCGGTCGATATCTTCAACAGCTGTGCCCACCCCTTCTATGGTAATACCTTCTAAAAAATCACTTATTTTTTGCTCAAATAGGAGCTTATCTATATTGTTTAATGTTTGATAAAACGGGATATACCGGGCTAAAATAGCCTTATAAACAGGATTTGAAGTTGTAGTATGAAGTTTGCGTTTACCTTTTAAAAAGTAATACCCGATAAGCAAAATAATGATGAGTAATATGATACCTGCTGTCATAGTAGATCAAATATCAGCATTAAATCAGGTAAATCAACAGCATCACCAGGGCGGCTACCAGTGTATTTAAAAAGTTTACAGCATTGTTACCCATGTACCCACGGCGTTCCAGCAAGGCACCCAGTACAGAATCGGTCAGGTTACCTATCGTTCCGGCGATGACAATCCAGATCAGGCTGCTGCCCCATCCAAAACCAACGGCATAAACCAGGGCTATAACGCAGCTGCCGGCCACGCCAATTAAAGTACCTTCTATGCTGATGACACCATCCAATCCCCGCTGGTCGGGTTTCAGCGTAACGATATTAAAAAATCGCCGGCCATAAACCGTGCCCAGTTCAGAAGATAAAGTATCTGCAGTTGCCGAGGCAAAGCTGGCAGCTGTCATCCATACCCATAAATTTGTATATATGGGGAATACTAAAACCAAAAGACCTAAAATGGCCCCAACGCCAGCATTAGCCAGTACCTGTGCAGCGCTCCGGCCGCCCTGGTGTTCTTCAGAATCGGCAAAACTTTGCTTTTGATGTCTTTGCCATGATGTAGCAGCCGAACCTAAAATAAAGAAGGTGGTCATCATGGCCACACCCGTATATCCCGCGCCGGCAAAAACCAAACAGGCAACCACAGCGCCGGTGATGGCCGCCATCGGGGTTAGTTTGCGGGCAGATACGCTATAAACTACACCCGCGATAAGAATAAGAACCAATAAACCGTAGTGAGTCAGCATGGGTATAGAATCAAGAAATTAGAGTCAAGAATCAAGAGCTAAGGTAAAGCATCTGTCTATAAAAACTGATTCTATCTTAGTGAGATTTGAATTCCTGATCGATCTCATTACCGTGTCTTGATTCTTGACTCTAATTTCTTGACTCTTTCTTCATATTTTTGCGACAATATGAAAGATATATTAGGCCAGGCCATCCATGATCATTATCATCAGCAGCAGGAGCATCAGCTTTGGATCAATAATCAGTATGGTCCCCGCGAGGAGATGCCTGTGGAAGCTTATTTCCGTGAAGAAGACGATATGCCCGATATAGAATGGCTGGCTCTAAACGAATGCAGGGGCGATATATTGGATATCGGCGCCGGTGCCGGCGGCCATGTGTTACTGCTTCAGGAACGTGGCTTTGATGTTACCGCCTTGGAAATATCCGACCTGGCATCAGCAATAATGAAGGCGCGCGGAGTTAATAAAGTGACCACTGCCGATATATTTGAATACAGTGATCAACAATATGACACCCTGCTATTACTCATGAATGGCATTGGTTTGACTGGTACCCTACTCAAGCTAAAAACCTTTTTACAGCATGCCAAACAACTGCTTAAACCGGGCGGACAGCTTTTGTTTGATTCATCAGACATCGCCTACCTGTATGAAGGTAAGCTCCCCGAAAACGGACCTTACTATGGCGAAATACAATATCAGTATCAATATAACCAGCAAAAAAGCGATTGGTTCCCCTGGCTGTATATCGATGAACAAACCCTTACGGTAATTGCTGACGAAATGGGCTACGATATGGAAGTACTGCTCGAAGACGAGTTTAAACAGTACCTGGTAAGGCTCACTTTAAAATAGATATTTACCCCTGTATCGCATTGCAGGTCTCAAACTTTTTTGGTATATTTAAGCATATCCAACTACCAGCCCTGCTTGTTTGAAAAACATAAGCAGGGCTGTTTAATTGAAGGACAAAAAGGCATAAAAATCCTCCCATTTAATAGATAAACACCTGATTGTAAATAGTTATAATCTTTTTAAAGTTTATAAAACCCGTCAAAAATTTGTTAAAAAGTGTTAAAATCGATGGTTTTGCATCAAAACTTAAGTGTTTTTGATGTGTTTTCCACCCCTTTTTGAACAGAAAAGTGTTAAAATAAAGCTTTAAAAAGTTTTTAGTTATTTGAATTTTATAACTCTCGTTTTTGAACAGTCAAAAGTGCGGGTGATAAATTGATCCCGAATCAAAACGAAGATTTTGACAGTCCGGAAACCCTAAGGTTATCCCATTTTTTTATCTTTATCAAGTCTTAGTACCATACCATGAAAAAAGCTATCGACCATATACTGGAAGGCCGCGAGAAAAGAATAACCGAAGAAGATGTAGTGATACAGCCCCTGCCACATCAAAATTTTCGTTTTGCAAACCCTTTTATAGTTTTGCACCACATGAGGCCGGTTGTTATTAAACCAGGGCAATCCTCACGAATAAACCCACACCCTCACCGTGGTTTTAGTCCGTATACCATTATGCTACAGGGCGAAGGCTATCACCGGGATAATGCAGGCAATGATAAAGTGATCAAGGCAGGCGATGTACAACAAATGTTTGCAGGAAGGGGCATTCTACACAGCGAAGGTCCTACTGAAGCGCTTTTAAAAACCGGTGGCTTACAAGAGTTGATACAACTTTGGATAAATGCCCCCAAAGCCAACAAATGGGACGAACCCTTTTATCAGGCAGCTACTCAAGAACAGCAACCCCGGGTATTAGAAGGCGACGGTTTGAATTTCCGCCTGTTAAGCGGCGACTATGAAGGTAAAACCGGACCTATAAAAAACTTTACGCCAGTTATTTCTATAGTCGGCGAAATAGCGGCGGGTAAAACAGCCAATTTTACCGCTATACCGGGTTACTGGGCTTTGCTGTATATTATCCATGGCGATGTGGTGGTTAACAATACTGCGGTATCTGCTCATAACCTTATCGTGTTCAGTAAAGAAAATGAGGACATCACTATAACAGCAACTACCGATGCCCAGGTATTATACCTATCGGCTGAGCCTATGGAAGAGCCCGTTGCCGCAAAAGATAATTTTGTAATGAACACACCAGAAGAAAACGAAAAGGCCATTGCTGATTATAAAAACGGCCTGTTCGGTAGTTTAAGTTTTTAACCGGGCAGTTTACTTTGCTTTGCGGATATAAATATTTCCATTCATGTTCTTCATCAACATTTCGGGACCACCGCCATCAATTTTTCCGTAAACCCAGTCGTCAATTTTAAGGCTGTACATGCCGTTTTTATTAGTACGGGTAACCGAGGGTTTTTGCATTGTACTCACCACGTCAAAGTCGGTATAAATATCCCCCCGATCTGATTTAAGCTTTACATTTGCCTTTAGTGTGGCCGGGAAAGTTACATCTACATTCCCGTTCAATGTAGTGAAGGCCATAGCCGCTTTTGGGTCGATAGATCTGAACGTAACGGTCACATCGCCATTAATTGTATTAGCCACCACAGAACCAGAAACACCATTTAGTTTGATATGCCCATTCACATTAATTATCTCCAGCTCGCCTTTTACACTGGAGACAATGATATTGCCGTCATTTACAGTAGATATCTTTAATTTACCTCCATTTTGCGGCACTTTAATAATTAGATTAACAAACCTGCCGGCACTGCCGCCTACATTAACCACATTGTTCTTTTCTTCGGCGGTAACATCCAGATTATTATTGCCTATCAAGCGTTTCATACCGTTGCCGCTCTCTTTTACGTGTCCCCGCCCTTCTTCTCCCGACTGGGCATCTATCACAACATCTTTACCTTCATAACCCGTCACCGTAATTGATCCGCGTACCAGGCCAGCGCTTAATTTATAAGGTTTACCAGGGTCGCTTAAGGGAACAACCAATTGCCCAGATCCGTTTTGCGCCAAAATGCGCGTATTTAATAATAAAAAGGTTAGCAGTACCCCTGTAATTTTTATAGTTTTTATCATTTTCATGTCCTTAGTTTTTACTGTTGCTTTTTAATATAGATATCCCCGTTGAGGGTTTCAAACCTGAATAATTTACCACCTGAGCCTATCCTTACATCGGAGTTTTTGCTGAGTTTAAAGGTTGTACCTTTACTGTTTTTTGACTGGGTGGTAATTACCTTGCTGGGCATTACTTCCGCGTTAGGAAAATCTGTATAAAACTGCCCGTTCATACTTTTAAACTCCATATCGGCAGATAATCCTGCGGGATAAGTAACCTTTACCTCTCCATTTATAGTTTTATAAGATGATGCTTCTGCCGGAACTTTAAGATAATTAGCTGTAACCGCCCCATTAATTGTATGAGCGTCTGTGGTACCTTTTGCGTTGACGATATCAATAGGCCCGTTTATATTATTGATGTTTAATGTACCATAAACGTCTTTAACTGTGATATGGCCATCGTTAATGGTTGATACCCTGAGATTGGTATTAAACGGCACTTTCACCGTAAATTCCAGTTTAATTTTATACTTAACTTCTGTGTCATCACCATCATGCCAGCTGTGATGGGGTTTTGAATTATATGGTTTGGCGATGTAAGCAATCACACTATCAGGTTTCTGATCAAAGGCAAGCTTAACTTCATTTTTCCCCTGATCAACAATTTGCTGATCCCTGCCCGAGATGGTTTCATCAATTTCCATGATCACCTTATCGCCCGAATAACCTTCTACGTTGATGGAGCCATAAACATTATAAATGGCTACAACCCCACTTTGCAAGGTAAATTGCTTGCTGATATGTTGTTTATACTCCTGAGCCGAGGCCGAAAATTGGGCAAAACAAAGCCCTGCTCCCGCCAAAACGGGGATCAATAATTTTTTCATAAATTGGTTTTAAATAAGTTGTGTTATCGTTTCTTTGATCTTTTCACGTACACCACGATCCAGATCTTTTTGTTTTAATAATTCTTTAAATGAACCTATCGAACGTTTTTCCTGCAACTTGAGCATCACATCGGCTATGGCCGACTGCATTAACGGTGAATCCTGATCTAAAATAGAGCGGATAAGCCCTTCCCTAACCTCTGCATGATCTGACAGATGTGCCAGGGCATCAAGCGTGCTCAACCGTACATTTACATTAGGATCGTTATTTAAAGTTGCCAATAGTGCGCTGATAACCTGTTTATCGGCATGTTTTATTTCACTGGTATAGCTTACCCCTCTCATCCGTTCAGACGCTGATGGGTTTTCCAACAG
>Ga0105239_10002324_pt1 | contig 24269 bp, 21 predicted proteins | sample KBSC44metaG_FD_92761 | JGI IMG/M metagenome (GOLD analysis project Ga0105239, IMG submission 92761) | Corn rhizosphere microbial communities from Kellogg Biological Station, Michigan, USA - KBS C4-4 metaG | ecosystem: Host-associated > Plants > Roots > Rhizosphere > Soil | place: Michigan, USA...
ATTTTCACAATCCCCTCAGCACCACCGGCTGCTAGTAGTCCCTGTCTGCCTTGACTCTGGCTCCCTTCTCGCCATGTAACCACGCTGACGACCTTGGCGCTATTCCTGCTGAGTTCGATACTGCCAATGCTCTTGCCAGAGAGGACATCCCAGCCGCGAATTTTCCCGTCGCCCTCGCTGCCGCTCACGACGATGCTCTCGTTGATGGCGAGGCAGCTCTTCAAGCGCAGGCTCTCGTTGCGGTAGCCCTCGACGTTCCCCTCGGGAGGGAACGCGCGCAGGCAGGTCCCATCCGCGCGGTCCATCACGCGGATCCGGCCGTCGAGACAGCCGGCCAGCGTCGTCTTGCCATCTCTCGACAGGTCGAGACTCGTAATCGGCCCAGGCTGGACGTCGACCGTGACTCGACCCATGCGGACATCGTAGCTGCGCAGTCGCCCGTCGATACTCCCGGAAACGACCTCGTGTCCGTTATCGGGCACCAGCAGGCTCGACACCCCGTCCTTCGCCTCCTCCAGGACCATCAGGGGCTTCACGTCTCGACTTTTCACGTCCCACAGCCGTATCGACCGATCATCGCTCCCGCTGACGAGAACACCATCTCCATCGCCTGCGAACGCAACACATGTGATCCTGCCACTGTGTCCCTCCTTGGTATTGCTCCCGAACCGGCGCACCGTGCCCTCGGCGTTCTGCACATCCCACAGAAACACGCTCCGATCGCCGCCTACGCTCGCGAACGTCTGGTTGTCATGCGACACCGCGATGTCGAGCACGGGGTATCCATGCGCGGCGTATTTCTGGATCGGGACGGACGGTTTATCTGCGTTTGCATTGGTGGGCTCGCTGCGCGAGAGGTGCACTTGCCGGTCCGACGAGCCGGTCAGAATGTACGTGCCGCCGAGTGAGGAGAAGGTTATGGCGTTGACGGGTCCCGTGTGCGAGGCGAGTGTGTTCACGACGCTGGTTGGAAGGCGGACGGGGCTCATCTTGTTGTGCTCATGGCTTGAGGGAGGTGTGCTGGTTTCATGGATGCACTCAATGGGCTACATATCAGATGGCATGCGTTGTTTCAGGTGTGGTAGGGGAACGGCCTTACCGTTTGTTGGGGATGCTTACATCAAGAGTATGAGGGCATTTTAATTTGTGGTGGTGGTTTGGGTCAATAGTTTGTAATATTAATAATTAATTGTACGGAGCACTTCGTATTCCTCATTGAGGACGAGATTCCATATGACTGAGGTTGCCGCTTTTGTTGAAGGCCTGACAGCATATCCGCATTCAGCGGCTTTCCATGCTGCCTTAACACAGCACCAAGCTTGCTACGTTGACTGGCACTGCGGAGACTTGAACTTCCACTTCTCCATCCACTTCTCCATCCACCCTTCCCACAAGATCACCCATCCACCAACTTTATGGCCCATAACTCGTTACCTCCTATGTCGCTCTTGTCCTCAAATTGCTGGCAAAGATTGAGGTTCCTATTCATCAGAATCAATCTCTCCTTCGTACACTCCAGATTCCAATAATAGCGTTCTCATGACAAACTTCCACTCATCCAGCTCTCGCAGCGTGGACCAAGCTTTGTCCCTATTGGCCTTGGTGAACTTGTAGGACAATTCATGAGCAGCAAGGTCTGAGCCCTTCAGGAGTTCTTCGGCTATTCTCTTGATGTCAACTGCTCTGCGATATTTCAGCGCGAGAGCCCATGCTGCCATCGGGAGGTACCATTTCCCCCCAAACATCTGACCCAGTGCTCGTGCGTTGCATTCGTCCCTACTCGAGATAGTGGTAGGTATCAGATACCATTGACTCCGGAAAGCAGAAATGGTGCTGCCCAGCCGAACTCGATATGCAGGTTTCCAAAGCTGGGGAGCGATCTCGTACATGACGTTCGTCAAGTCGTCGTCCGTTATTTGGCATGCTTTTTCCGATCCTCCATCTCTGGTCTCATTCCCAGTATCCAGGCTATGCTGGGCTAGAAATTCCCCTTCGTGGTACACATGCTTTAACTTTGGATGTTCCTTGTCATCCAAGTCATATTTGCGAAGTAAGTCCACAGCCGACTGAAAGGTATCATCTGGCAATTGTTCAGTATCGATAATTGTGATGTGAAACCAGTACCTCTCGAAGGACATGGAGTCTGACATGTCAATCTCGTACACGGCATATTGGATGGCATAGAGGAAGGATGATGAGAAGGATAGCAAGATGTCATCTGCCTCGACCCTCCGGGCAGGCTGCAGAATATGGTCTCGGAGCACTTGTCGTGCCTTACCCTCCTCCATATCGTTCAAGGTGAGGAAGGTGTTGTTTCCATAGTGACATGCCAGGCTCTTAAATTTGCCGTCGTCGTACCAGCCCTGGTACATAGCCTTTTCGGTCCGGAAAAGATATCGAGGGAGCATTATGATGACTTCGTTCGAAAAAGTCTTGTGTAGTTCGTTTCATGTAACGGATGGCTGAGCGGGAGTGGGAATGCGACTCAATACACACTATGAGGAACTTACGCATCAACAAAGGAACAACAAAATCAACCGTGAGATGAGGTCATTCTATGAAAGGTAAGTAGGCGACGCGGGTGAACGCGTGAACGCGAGATCGCGACTGCCTCATTGCCTGGTCACTGCGCAGCAACCAGTGAAGTGCGCAACCACACGCCACACTCGCCTGAGTTACTGCGTTCGGTCTCTAGAGGCAGTGTGCTGCTTCACGCTTGTGTATCGGCTGTCGTCCAAGCCTAGAAAAGATGCTGGTGCGTCCATCCATTTTGTTCTTCTTATTTATCTTGAATCTTTGACCGGGACGAATAAATCTATATCATCTCGCCGGATATTCTCGGACTCAAACCTCATCCTTACCAGACTCAACTTCGGCACAACATCCCAAGCAATGCAAGCATCAAGCATGGCGAGGAAGAACAAGTCCCGCAAACCCGAGGCGAAGCCAGAAACGAGAACCGAGTTCATATTCCCGTGGTTCCACAAGTACATCGACGAAGAAGTCTCCCCCTTGGAATGCGCGTGGTACAATCCAAGTGGCAATCCCGACAAGGGCCTCAAACATCGATATAACACTCACGTCATGGGCCGATTCCGATGCACGAACGAACACTGCGGTACAGACGGCTGGGCTAGCGGCAAGGTGGCGATTTTAATCCGGGGCTACAACCACAATGGCTACAACGCGGTCGTGTTCAACCAACGCTGCAAGGGTTGCGGACAGCTCGGCAATTTCATGATAGACAGGCAGTCGTACGTCGATCGAGTTGCGTACCGCATCCAGAAGTGGGCGGGCATCAAATTGGAGCCGCCACACTACGACTCAAAGCCGGGCAAACCGCACAAGAAACATCTCTGCGAGGGCTGCAAGAGAGGTGTTTGTCGACAGGAAAACATGAACGACTAGACTTGTGTACTGCGTTTCGAGGTCGGAATGTTGGAGGTGTTGATTGTGAAGTGTATCACTGTGGCCAGGGCTAGAGCCGAAGTGCCATGACTTTCATGTTGTCCATCAGGTCACTTTGGCCTAGCAATGGATTTTGGCACAGTACTTGGAAATCGACTGATATGTTTGACATGGCGGAGTTGACGGGGGCGATCAAGGAGAAATGAAGGAGTAAGCTATGTCAGCCGACAGAAGTTTTACTCCAGACAATGGGTTGAATGTTTTGCTCCTTGTGGTAGACTCTTTGTTCAGGGGTACTATCATAGACGAGCCAGGTTAGTTGGTACCTGGGTTGGCTGAGCACTGCATGCAGCTGAAAGGGCTAAGGCATGGTACTTTTCATAGACTAAACAACAGCCTCCAATTATCCATAGAATTCAAACACTCTAAGCCACCACCACCACCACCACCACCATTATCATCCACGCTCCACCCATCAGAGTCGTTATTCCTTAGGCTTTTGACCGTAGACAACATGGCTGTCGATCAAGGGAAAAGTTCTCTTGTCAGCTGCGTCCCTCGAAGTAAATACGGTGCGAGAACATTGCATTTTCTTGGGGGGAGATGTGGAAAACGCGCTGAGGTCGGGATACTCACAAGTCATGCAGTAAATGTACGTTTTTCTTCTTCAGGTCGGTACGGACCTCGGCCAGGAAGGCGTGAACGTCCTCGACGCTCCAGCCCAGAATTTTGGTGAATGGCACGATCGTGACAGCCTCGAGGCCTTCATGCAATTGCACGATGTTGAGGGCACCGACGCGTTTCTGTACGTTGGAAGGCGCGCATAACGTTAGCTCCATGGCGTCAAATACGGCTCCCCGAGCTGCGGGTTGTGCGGGTTGTGTGGGTCGTGTGGCGAGGGAAGAAGCCATGAAGTTCCTTTTTTCAACCTACCAGCTGTTCATCTTTCGCCCACGGCCCGATGGGTAATTTCACAATCTTATCGTGAACGTTCACGAACCCCGCCTCCTCGACCCATTTCTTCAGGTTTTCACCTGGCGAGGCCGTCCGGCCGAACTTATCACATGCCTCCATTGTCAGCCTGAAAAACTCAACGACCTTGTTGTCCGGTGCGGCGGAGTTATCTTGCGAATAGGTGCGAAGGTCGAAATCCTGGAATTCCACCCAACCGCCCGGCGTTGTGTTTCTGTGCAGGAGATGTCAGCGCTGCGCTATTTCCACTCCTTTTATGGGGTGCCGTCTTGGAGTGGGGGTTGATGCGGAATGAGTAAACTCACTCGTAACATTGGCCCATCAGCTTTGGCCAATCTGCAATTGCTGCGGCCATATATCGTGCGTGAATATAATCGAAAGGTCTTGAAAATTGCCATTCGCTTTCAGCGTCGTCGACCTCGAAGCTCACGTTCGGCGGTAGCCTATCATGCTTCCTTGTAAGTCGATGCCTTTAAGGGCCGAATGCTAGCGCAAGAAATCCTTTACCATTGTGGTTGAATTGGGCTCAGGTCGTTGCCGACCTATCGCATCGAGCGTCAGGTAATCATCACCGATCTTTCAGGACTTTTGGAAGAGATCTCTCACTACTTGAGCCGCAGGAAATTTATCCCCTACGCGACATGGATTAGCAGGGGCCAACTCCATATTTTGAATATATCGCCAACCAAATTGAATGGCCCATATCCCGGTGCCAGTACCAATGTCCAATACTCTCGTGGGTGTCTCGCCGATCGGAGCGAAGTAAAGTTGACCATCCATTCCTGAAACGAACACTTCGTGCATCATATCATACCGATCCTGTTCTTTCTCATCATTTGGAAAGTTATAGGCTGGTGAAGAATCCCGAATTCAGTATACGCCCGTCCCAATCACGTTTGACAGCAGCGCGGCGACAAGCGAAGCATACTCACTGCCTTCTTTGAAACTATGATATCGGCGGCCGTGCTCCCAGTTGTAGTTACGAACGCTAGAGGTCAAAGAAGCTGTCACGCTCGCGCTGGTAGAAACGGGGTGTGAGTGAATTGTGTGACCGTCAACGAGGGATGGGAGCAATACAGTTCATCTCCATATGTGGAATCTTCTTCATTTTCGTACTCCTATGTTGGGTGGAGAATTCAATACGTGAATGGTGAAATAGCCAGCGAGGAAGCTATGAAACGTGGATGTTACCTCCGTTTCAATATTCTGCTCAGGACGACTGCTCTCTGCCATTTTGGTTGTTTCGCTGGGTTCGATGAAATTCAGCCTGGTGAATGAAGGGGATCGAGAAGGGTATAAAAGTCAAGACTCAGAACGAGAGATTAGTATACCAAGGTGCTCAAGTTGACAGGTGACGGGAAGGGTCGGGACGCAACGATGGATAAAACTCAATCGGGGGGATGTACTCGGTACTATCTCTAATACCCCGTCGGCTCGTACCATCGTGGGGGACGTCAACAAGTCCCCGGGTGGTAGAGCATCCACTTGGCCCTTAGCGAGCTGAATGCTGAGGCGCCTGGAATCAGGTGATAATTGTGCTTGCCTGTACATCATAGGGTCATCTGAGTCTCGATCATGAGCGTCCAATGAAGGGTCAAGTTTCAAGACTCAAGACAATGGCGAGTTCGTCCTGCAACTAACCCTTAAGGTTTCCTCGACGTGTCCTTTTGAAACGGAAACTCTGCGCCCCGAGTGCCCAGGCGGTTGGCAATCCAATACGTACCATGTCTCGGAGCGTAGCGGTCAACAAGCTCGTTCCGCAAGGCGCTCGAGATTTCGCGTCGACCTCAGGGCGAACTTCATGGCCTGAACAGGGTAGTTTTGCCAACGCATCACCCAGAAATTCGCATGAGAAGGCGCAAACTGCGAAGACTCACCCAGTACTAAGTGCGACATAGAATTCCAGGTGGTCGTTCCCAGGGATCCCTTGTATGCTCCCCACAGAAGGTGCTGTTCAACATGTTGTTGGTCTTCAACAGGTACACAAGCCCTCCAGGCATGCTCCGGCGCTCCGCAGTCAATGAACAATTTACAGCACCCCCGCAAAAGTCACGGGCCAGCCAAGTCCACACAAGTGACACAACTCATTTTCAAAAACCTCCCACAACGCAGAATGCAATTTATTTCAACACCAAGGGACTGTTTCTATTGTAATTACTAGTCTTAAACAGTCTTGCAAAGGTCGGAAGATCCGAACCCACCTCCTTGTGGCGCATTCACCTACTCCGCCAAGCCACAGTCAGCAATTTTGCCATCTACTATCTCAGGGCATGATTTCCTAAGCCACTATCTGGCGAGGAATAAGATCTCGATAACATGCACATTAATAGAGTCAGTTCGATACCGAGCTCCCACTCGAGAAGGGGCCCAGCATGGATTTGCTAAGAGATCCTGGGGAGGCATGTCGTGTGAGTGCATGTCATAACCTTCCAGAGCGAATCCCCAGGGAGCTCAAATTCTGGGACGTGTTTCAGCGTGTGTCATAGCGCCTCAGGTGACGAGATACTCAACAACAATCAGCCCTTTTTGGAGCGCAACACTGAACTCGAAAGAGATGAACCGGAAGATGAGACAGAGGTCCGTCTACTACCGTCAACTGGGATGGCTCGGGCTCGGGCTCGAGCTCTGACGAGCAAATGACATTCATGGATGACCCAGCGCTACTCGAGCCTCGGTGGTGGCACTGAGACAGCCAAAAAAAAAAAAAAGAAAGTGGTATGAGGCCTTCTCAACAGCCATTGCTCATAATAGGTATACCTTGCACAGCAGACAGCAGGGTTCCCGGAAGTAACATGGGTACAATGAATATTAGTTGGATCATCTTTTGAGAGCAAATATTCGCTTAGTGCTTCTGCTGGAGCCAATGGCGAAACCATCTTCTTCAGTGCCCCATCTCTTCCACTACTCTAGTGGCAATTGCACTGAAGTCTATTTTCGGCAAGCTCGGTATCTTTCGGCAGCCAGACCTGGCAGCCTTATGTTCGGGGCGATGTATCTACCTAGTAATGTAGGTAGCCGAACTAGCCCATGATAATCACCGGCGATGCAAAGCGGTACCGGGAGATGGTTGCACGCAAAAATTTGTATAATCGCGAGGTTTAAAACAATCGTCTGGCGATAGCCAAGTCTCAAATTTCGACTTCATAATTCATCGGACAAACAACTTTTCATTATCACGGAACATGTCTGAAGGAACCACGCAGTCCGAGGCGCAAGACGCCCTCGCATTTGCATACCAGGTAGGTCCGCTCCGTATGGATAGCTTTCTAATACTGACGATGCTGCAGTACGGCTATCCTCTCTACGCATATGGGCGGTTTTTGAAGACCCAGAAATCTCCAGTCAATACTTGGTACAATGAACGAGACGTCATCAAGCCCGGCTGGACTAAAGTTGTTCGTCCGAACACTGATACACTGTACCAGTCAATGTTTGTTGACCTCTCTAAACATGATCTTGTGTATACTGTCCCCGAGTTCGATAAACGATTCTGGTCGTTGTCGTTCTACGATATGTAAGTGGTGGCCTAGTCAACAACTGGTTTATCCTAACGCCGAAAAGGTACGGCAACAACTATGCTGCACTCATGAGCACTGCAGGCGACGAACCCGGCAATTATACACTGACTTATTCCGAGGACCACTTTGGACTGCACAAAAACACTAGTTTGGACAAAGACAAGGGCTATATCAATAGCCCTACACCCTACGGCGTAGTTACAACTAGATTTCTTCTCCTGGATCAGACAACAGATGTGAAGAAGGTGCATCGATATCAAGACGCCACGAAAGTTGTCTGCTTAGAGCGCAAGTCCGGTCCTGTAGCGCCACCTCTTGACGTCGATATTTTCACACAGGTAGCTGGTTCGGAATCCTCTCCTGTATCCGAGGAGGAACAGGTTTTGCGTCTGACCGCCGCACTCGCACCTATCAACCTTTCGGAGGTTATCACGGATCGAGGCTGGATTGCATACACCTTAGAGAAAGCTGGTATAAAGTCAGGAAAATTCATTCAGCCTGCCAACACGTCGCTAAAATTGGCGGTGGAAGGGGCTGTACGCTCAGCAAGGACTTTGAAGATGACAGCTGGATTCGTGCGTGATCTTGGGAATAACTGGTACTCAAACTCTTCCTTGGTGCAAGGCGATTTCCGGTCATTCTACCAAGCAAGGTACCTGGGCGCCATGCGAGGCTACCTAGGGGCCACGATAGCCCAGTGTGTGTATCCCTCGTATGTTCCTTCGTCGGCGGTGGCCGAGATTCCAGACATAAACATCGGGCCTCGGCAGGCTATCGTGATGTCGTTCTCTGGAAAGCCTCAACTCAAACCAACTGGATTCTGGAGCGTGAGCCTGTACGGTCAAGATCAGCTGTTTATCGAGAACGAGCTACAGCAATACGCACTGGGAGACCGCAGCAAACTGAAAACGTGCAATGGGTCACAGCTCACACCCCAGAATGATGGGCCGTTCAATATTCTTCTTCAACCAGCAGATGTATGCCCACCTGAGAACTGGAAATCAAAGTGAGTCGAGGAACCCCTGCGATTTATTCTTGTTCAAGAGCACTACTGACGACAAGTATCAGTTGGTTACCAGCGCCACCAGGTGGCGGAATTGTTACATTCACAAGTAAGTCCACGATCGGCGACGAACAGCATAGCAGTAAATACTAAGTTGAATCTAGTTCGTTTATTTGGTGCTGAGGCAAGCATGACAGACGGCTCCTATGAATACCCTAGAGTCAAGCTCATTGATGCGATCACTGACACCGTCGCTGCCAAGATCTGATGCAGCTCGAAGTAGCATTTGGATGCATATATATCAATTAAGTGCCTATTAGACATTCCCAGTATCTGAAGTCAGTGAACAGACAGTGTACGGCTTGACGTAGGTGGGAACCCTATGTGGTTCATAATCGCACTCGCTAGTTAGATATTACCCAAACTCACATTTACTCTGGGGAAATTGGTTACTCCAACCACGCCTGCCTCGGCTGATGACGACTTTGCTCAACCACACTTTAATTCTCCATGTTGTGCCACTCGTCTTCGAAATTTGTGCCCACTACGGGTAGGCTCTTGACACGATGGTCGCCGCTGAACAGAACCTACAGGCTCAGTCCAATCGAGCACGGGTAGTATGTGTTCACTGCCACAATCGCAAAGTTAGGTATGACTTACGATTATGATCAGAGACTCTATCTAATCCCCCTTCGCATTCACTAGGTGCGATCTTCAACTGCGGCAGGATGGCCCATGTGGAAATTGTGTGAGATACGGATTGGTCTGCACGTTAGTCGACGGAGTCTCTGTCAAGATGTGCCCTAATGTGCGTCACCCAGACAGCGTCGAAATCGCAGACCAGCTATTCAGAGAGTATATGCTAGCCCACCATCTGCATCCAGTGTGGAAGCTGCTCCTCCCAGCGTTGAGCAGACACAACTACCTGTTCAGTCGCCATATCTCGGAGACACTTCCTACCTTCTATCGGAAGACCAGCACATCCGGACCGACCGTCAGCAGACCAATGGTTTTGCATCACAGATAAGACAACAAATCTTAAGCATTCCCGAACTCAGCTTCCTGCCGTCCAAGGTCCAGCTGGATGCTTACGCAGATGCCTACTTTAAGCACGTCTTCCACCGTCTGCCTGTGGTCGATCGCAGTGATTTCAATCATCATGCGCTGTCCACCCCCCTGTGTCAGGCGGTCTGCATGGTAGGTTCTATGATGCGACATCCAAAGAGCGAAGCACCATTCGCAGAATCCGAACAATACTACACGTGCGCCAAGATCAACTCAAATCTCGAAAGTGAGCGAGATTATGTCTCAATTCTCAAGACCATGTGTCTATTGATGACCTGGAACACCAAAGGACACCTCATACTGACACTTGATTGCGGCTGGCAGTGGCTTGGGAAGTCGTCGAGGCTGCTACATCAAATCGGTCTGCACCACGAATCAACGTATTCTAGAATTGCGAATCCTGGAACTGCTCGGAGAATTGCGTGGTGTATTTTTGTGCGCCACCATTTACATTCAAGCCTGGAGTGTAATACTGACATTTGGTGTAGACACAAGATCAACTGATCTCATCTTCGCTGGGACGACCAACAGGAATCAAACTACATGAGTTTAGTGTGAGAGAATTAACCTTGGATGATTTCGAGACACCTTCTCGACCTGCGATGTTGTTCATTCAGCTCACAAAATTAGCTCGGATACTTGCGCGCATTCAAGAGCTGCATGTGGTCCAACCAGAGAGCATACTGGATGAGGTGAGTCGTGTTTAGCATCAGGGAGATCATGGCTCTCAACGCTTTGAGCATTTCGTATGTCACCAGAAGTCGCTGATATGATCTCAGGAATCATCTATCCTTGAAACACTCCGGAAATGGCAGGAGGAGCTCCCCAAAGAACTGGGTCTCTACGATGAAAACGGTCGTCGAGTCTATCACAAAGACGTATCGGAGACACATATACTATATTTCGCCATCCTCATCATCTACTTCAGCCTGTTCGGGGACCAACGGCCGTACTCACCCGCGACTCTTGCGTCGCTAGCAGCTTCATCCTGTATAACATGCTTATACGAGGAGATTTATGTTAGGGACGATGTCAACTACCTCCTTGGCATGAATGTTTGGTACCTAATGTTAGCAGCAGTGCCCCAGCTCCTCTACAGCTCTGCCCCAGCTCAAGCCAGGGCTTGTAACGAAGCTTTAGACATCATATCCAATACCCTAAAACAAATGCAGATCAAATGTGTGGGAGCGACATCTGTGGTTGACACTATAAATCGACATCGTGCCGGTAAGCAATCGACCAATTCAGCGTCTTTATCGCCATCACAGCGATCTCGCAGACCTATCTTGGGGGGCATGGGCTGCGATATACATGCTCTCCGAGCCTTGTTTCCGTTTCCGAGCGACTTCAGCCCAAAGATTGCAGAGCTACTGGATGATCGCAGGCACGACCTCACCGTGCACAATGCAAACCCAACTGGGTTCCAAGATGATTTTGGCTGGATTCTTGATGATTTCTGGAGCTCAGCTCACATTCCACTTGCGAATGACGACGAATATATGGCTCAGCTCTGGGATTAAAGGACTCGCGTCAAGGGTTGATGGTGCGCGTAGCCTGGGCAGCAATCATCGATACCTCAGGCTGTCAAATGGCAGATAATTCGTCTCCTTCGACCTTGAATTACCTCAATACTCGTGATCGCGATTATCAGTTTGAGCTTACACGTGCCGGCCGATCTACTCTCTTCTACGAGAATGCGTGGTATCGTCCAAGCACCGTTCTCAGGGATGACATGTCGCACACATCAATGAAATGATTTGTCCGTCGAGAATGTATGTAGCTTCTAATTATTGCCTGTGGCCCTGTCTGGTCATTGCAATATCACCGCAAGTTTCCAGTTCCAAGAGCCTGTAACCTGGCCATGTTGAAGCTTTTCAAGTAATGATATCCACGAGAAGTAACCCGATAGTGCGTAGAAAAATACACTCGAGTACAAGATTCTCATTTGTCTAAACATTCAAGGAAACAGTTCTCAGGAGCCCCGAGACGGGATTCTTGGACTCGAAAATCTTTCCAAGTTCGTAACGTCCTCAACGAGCCTCAAGGGCGGGCAAGGAGCCCTCGTGGAATGATCCCACCTAATGCTAACTGTGCTAAGTTACAGCTTCGATTCGACTCAAGTGTCAATCCCATCTTTCCACAAACTAGTTACTTGGCTGCCATACTCCTAATACCTGAATTGGACAGTATTGACCTATCATTCGCAGAGTTCGGCAAATTTCGGCACTCTTCGGTACCCCGCTTGCTGGCACTGCTCGGCAGGTTGAAGACGTGATCCAAGGTGCAATCGATCCTATGGGAACTGTGGATATGTCGTTGAAGCATTAAAAGCCCCATGGGGATCCGTGATACTTCAAATAATGCCGCCTATTCGCAGCTTAAGCAGACCGGAGTTGAGCGAATATAAAAAGTCAGCAAGGCTCCTTTCGGCTCCCACCCCCAGTTGCGGTTTTCACCACAGACACTTGTCCACGTACCTGCGAATACTCCAGGTCGCAAAATGGACCGTACGATCAACCCCAAAGATATCGAAATCTCGGACTTCGAGCATAAGGACATAGATGAGGCGCAATCGTTTCGAGATGCGCCGGGTCCCAACTATTCCGAGGCCGAAGCCCGCAAGCTTATCCACAAGATTGACCGGCGACTCCTCGCCATCTGCGGCTCACTGGTGGCCGTCAGTCTCTTGGATAGATCTAATCTCTCCAATGCTTATATCGCTGGGTCAGTATATTGGGGGTCGGCCTGTATTCGGCAAGGGAAACTGACTTTGGTAGAATGGGCAAAGAGCTTCAGTTGAGTATTGGAAGCCGCTACGTAAGCCAGAAGGACTTCCTCAGCTGAAAATTCCAATACTGACATAATGCGACAGTCCATCATCGTTCTGATTTTCTTCGCACCATACATTGCATTCCAACTGCCAGGAGCTGTTGTGGTGAAGAAGCTGGGTCCTCGATGGACCCTTCCGGCCATGACCCTAGCGTGGGGAGTCCTTGTTATTGTGAGTCAAAGTCCCAATATATTGGACAATTCGACTGCAGATCATGCTAATTTCGATAAAGGGGTTTGGTTTCGCAAAGCATTGGACGGTCCTCGTCGGACTCCGCATTCTCCTAGGCATCCTCGAGGCTGGGCTATTTCCTGGAGTGATATATCTAATCTCCTTGTGGTACACACGATGTTCGTATAAGCCCCCACTAGATTGGTCCATTGTTGGGTATGCATTGACATACTGCCAGATGATATGGCTAAAAGATACGCCACCAATTTCATGATTGGCTCCGTTGGCTCAGCCTTCGGAGGTATCCTTGCCTATATCTTCATGCAAATGCACGGCCTTGCTGGCCTCAACATGTGGCAGTGGATATTTGTGATGGAAGGCATTCTTACCTGTGGCATTGCGTTACTGGCATTTTGGCTCCTTATTGGATATCCGCACGATCCAAAGGCGTGGAAATTCTTGTCTCAGGACGAATTAAATTTCATCATCCGCCGAATCGAAGCTGACCGTCAAGACACCAAGGCAGACCAGAAATTCAGCCTCGTCAAGTTCTTGCGCCCTGCTACAGATCTTCGCATCTGGGGCTACGGTATTCTATATACGTGAGTGGAAGCTAGCCCTAACATCATGATGCAAGAATGCTAAAAATTCGACACAGGTGCTCGACATCGGTTGCATATGCAGTTGCATACTTCCTTCCCATGATTCTCAACTCGGAGATCGGCTTCAGTGTTGGCGTATCACAGATCCTCACCACACCTCCTTATATTTTCGCCGCCATACAGATGTACACTCAAGCCTGGTGGAGCGACAAGAACCGTCTACGCAGTCCCATTCTCATAATTAACGCCCTCGAAGCAACAGTCGGTCTCTGCCTCCTGGCCTGGACGACGATTCCGGGCGTCAAGCTATTTGGAGTTTTCCTCGTGACGGCAGGCTGCAATTCGAATGTTCCTCTAGTCCTGTCCTGGCAAGCAAACAATATTCGAGGACACTGGACCAGAACCTTCTGCAGTGCCACGCTTACTGGGATGGGTGCTTTGGGTGGTATCGTTGGTGCAACCACATTCCGCGCACAAGATGCACCAAAATACAGACCTGGTATCTACACCTCGCTCACGTAAGTCAATCTTGGGAGTTTTGTTATGAATGGTACGATCTGTGACTAACAGCAAATTTTAGAGCGAATGGCGTTGTCATTCTTGTGACTCTAGCAATGGTCGTGTCCTTCAGGAGGGCCAACCAGGCAGCCGAACAGGGAAAGAAGGTGATAGCGGAGTTGCCGGGATTCCGATACACACTTTGAGATCTCGAAATCAATACGGTGAACGAGGAAACATATTATTTCACCCAGCTGAGTTGATTCCTCCATGTATATAGTCATATCTGTAAGGGTACATACACGAAAAGTCTGCAGCCATAGGCTTTGCCCAATAAAATTACCAATGATGAGCAGGAAAAAGCAAAAGGGATCGCAGCGAATGCTCACTCCGGACATGTACCTTTTTCCAGCTTCTCTCAAGGCCTATTGCTTTGCGAGCCAGACATGACTCATCAATGCAGTGCGTAGTTTTTGATGAGCTTGAGCGAGTGCGACAAAGCTGAGACCTGAATAGTCAGGGGGTGCCTAATACCTATGGTGGCCCACGTAGTTCCCACAGGTCGCCATGTATTCAGATCTTAGGGTGGACTCGTTCCATTACCTTATACCAAGTACCCGTGAAGTGTGATTGTGCGGCCAGAATCATCATCGGGATATTTCTGCGTCGTATTGGTCATCTAGAAAGAATACCGTGATTCAGGGGTCAGGCAAGGCTGATACCCGGAACTCCGAGTTGAGTATGTTATTTAGCGAGTTGTGGCTGCATCGCTGCACATTGGCATGGGTGCCAGGCCAAGGAACAAAAAGTATCTCACAGGGGTTTCAAGACAGATCATTGAGGCTTAAACATGGGATGACTGCTGTGACCCATGTCGACATGATATAATTCGCCGACTATGTAGCCTTATAGGTGCCTTAACATCACAATGACGCACCGATGATGTTCACGGCCACCATACTCCTCAACTGGATTGGTTTGTCGTTGGAAATAAATCAACTTCCAGTACGATTATTCCTTGTGACTACTCAGGATGGCAGAACTCGCAGCCTCGTTGGTTCGCATTGCGACCTTGGGCGTCCAAAATGACCACAGCTCTGTACGAGTTTGGCGCGGATGTAGCTCCTTCAAACAAAAGAACCGATCACATCGCCCCGGCATTTACAGTTATGTTCATAAAGTTCTTGGAATCCTGGTTGAACGCATTGACACACTGAACCACCGCAATCCTGCTCTGCTTCGATCCTTGGGGTAGGAGAAGGCCTCCATCTTGTATGCAAGGCTGCTACTCGATATTAAGGACTACGATGAGAGGCTTCCGCCATAGCTTTTGCCTAGAACAACCCACACGGCTCAGGCCAGATCGATTGATCTCCATGTCTCGCTCTCCTTGCTGTATTTCTTGGAACTTGGAATGGACCTCCCGCTACCCCCAGAGCATGAGCGATCAAGCCACACAAATTCGGAAGATAACAGCAGCCAAGGCCTCTCGCACACAATCTTGAGATTTCACTATGTCAATGTCGGTCGTGAGCACTCGACAATTGCAGCAGAGCGGTTACACTTTGGAATAGCCTGGAGAAGCGGATCGGGGTGTCTGTGAGGTAAAGCATTTCCTCAACTCAAACTGACATATCGAGCAGATTTTCATCGGCCTCACTAATTGGTCGGTCCTCAATCTAAAGTTGACCGAGGAGAATTCTCACAGCGAACAATTAATCAACTGCTCCGTCCACTATGCACTTTTCCGAACATATTCCACAGGCCCAATATAATGATGCCGTGCCCAGAAGATATAATAAACAGCACCGATGATGAGTACTCCCCCATACGCTAAACAGGACCAGTTCATGGTGGTAGTCGTTGGGTGGGGAGCGCCCGGGAAGAAACTCATGACAAAGGCGAGTGAGAGGAACGCGATAGCACCAACATTGACCAAAATGCCGGCCCTACCGAGGTCGAACGCACGATCGAGGAGAGGTTGCTTCCGAATCCTTCGGAGCGCGACGCAGCATATCGAAATCAGATACGAGGACAGTAATGCTGCAAGACCCAGTGACAGAATTTGGTTGAACGCGACGGTCGAGCCAATGTTGATGAGCGAGAATAGTACTGATGTCGTGATGGTGAAGAAGACGGCTAATTATCGACTTTAGGTCAGCTGCCGATACCAAACGCGCCCAAAGCATCAGGTAGAAATACTAACCATTCACAGGAATTTCCCAGCGATGATCGACTTACGCGAACCATCCGTGAAAGGGAAGACCTTTGTCACGGGCAAAGGCGAAGAGCTGGCGCGATGCCGTGTCCATATTCGTCATGCCATTGGCCGTCGCGGATAGCACGAGAATGCACGACATTGCCGTGGCGCCACCCCTGGACCCAGTCGCATTGTAGAAGACCTGGATGAACGGATATCCTGTTGGCGTGGATAGAACGCTTTCCAGGTCGCCTAACGTGTAGCAGAAGGTTCTGTTGTATTTGTCAGTCAATGTCCCCTCCGATATTCAAGATCGACGGTTATCTACATGAGCATGATGAAACCCAGGCTTCCATTGACAATTGACGTCCAGACCATGACTCTGGGCAGAGTTTTCGAAGCATTCTTCAATTCTTCGGCCATATGGACAGCGGCATCCGCGCCGAGGAATGCGGTGACGGGTGTAATTAAACCAACGAGCGTGGCAAGGCCGGCTACATTGAAATGGTTTGTCAGCTTTACTCCCACCTAAAGAGGAGGTAGCCGGCGAGGCTGGTGGCTTCACAGGTGGCATACTTGAACCCCAACCCCCGCCATCCTCGAAAACCGTCCAGATCTCATGAGAGTTCCCACGGGGGCCGAGCACCCAAAGCGGGACGAGGATGCAGATAAATCCCCCAACATGGAGGCAAAGGACTAGCCGCTCGATCATCGGAAGGTGTTTGGAGAAGAACGTGTTGAAGCACGCAACGAAGCACACAACGGCGATGGTCAAAAGCGTTCCGTGCCACCTCTCGTACACGTAGTCGTCGTTGTTCAGGACAATCAGTCCTTGGATCTCAGTGGCCGCGAGGAAGCAGCCGATGGCCGTTCCACTCTGCCAGCCCAATGTGCATAACCAGCCAACCACGAAGGAGAGGACTTTCTGTTGACTTCGAGGCGCAAATTCCGATATCCAATGATACTGGCCGCCTAGAGCGGAAGTTTGTTTAATACGAGCAGAACCACGGCTCACATGCGCATGGACTTACCAGCTGTTGGCGCCATGGAAGCCATCTCGGCCATGGAGATGTTGACCAGGGAGAAGAAGAACACCACAATGATGTACATGTAAATCAACCCAGCGGTTCCTCCATTTCCCAGCCCAAATGCAATAGTTCTGCACACCACCTTGAGCTCGGTCCTTGTTCCCATTCAGCGGGATAGTCAGAAAGAACACTCACCCAAGTAGCGCCTGCCAGGTATTCATCAAGATCATTGCAAAGCCAAAGATCGACAGGAACCCGAAATTGCGCTATATAATCAAACACAGGCATAGAAACGTCAACCTTGGAAGCTCCATACCACGCCACAGCGACAGCATACAACCGGATTGGAAAGAGGTTTTGAACACTCAAGCTTAGTAGTAACGAACCTTGAAAAGCTGCTCCTTCCCCATACGCTTCATGTCCTCGACATCCTGCGCAGTACCGCGCTTCTCGTCGCTGAGATTACCACCAGCCGTGTCAACCGTAGGAGTTCCATCGTAGCCCGTGTCACCTTTCTTGTCGAGGGTCGGGGATGCTGTCGGTTTACTCATGCTGCGTTATTTTGCCTTGCCTCGCCTCGTGTTGAGTGTTTCCTTGATCCTGGGCAGAAGAAACCAAGTAAAACAGCAATTCTCAACGAGAATTAGGGACTCGGGGGCGAGTGGTGCGTGGTGAGCCTCGACATCGGGGTAAGGGAAAGAAGTGGAAACATTCCACAAATGAGTACATATTTTGGCTGAGGAGCCAGAGACTCGCAGCCATGGGATATTAGGGGACTTGGGTCAGCCCAAGCCAGCTAACTAACCAGTTGAAGGGTTCGCAGGCCACCTAATTAATTACACCTACCTAACCTGGGAGGTAGATAAGTACTCCGTGCTATCCAGGTTGTTTTCTGCATGGAGGTTCAAGGGGATGGAAACATCTGCGCGTGCCCTGGTTCTGGACCCTAGCGCGAACAGGGACAGGGACGTGGATATGGGGAGCTACGAGGCCGTGATCGACGATCAGTGGGACCAGTGATCACCTATCGCCAACGCACGGCACCGCATGTCATGTTGAAGACGATACGACTCCAGAATGCTCTGCCTGATGCTACCGGCCCTAGTTTTAGCTTGTTGGCTGGAATAGGCTGTTGCACTACTACACGTAGTATTCGTGCCTCAAACTGGCTAAATAACTGCAGCTGTGGGGTTATGAGAGGGGTAGATGTAGAGAGCGATGTCCATCCCATGCACCTCGTATGCAAAGGGAGATGGGCTTATCGTATCATGGTAGGTCACGGCATGTTCTCCGTACAGATGTACAAGGAAAGCCTCACGGTGGGAAGAGATAGCCGATTAATACTTTCTGGAGGTAGCCCCTCCTGGGTAATACCCACTGCCAGTTGTAGCATTTAAGTGCAAGAGATGCTAAGTAAGTTACTTCCATTCCCACGATATCCTACAAGCGTGAAGATGAGCTCAGTACTCACACTACTGGCCAACCTCTGCTGAACGGAGCCCCAAGGGCCTCCCTTCGGCCGTATCTCTAAGCCGCCTTCCGTCATCCTTAGCCCCCCCAAAACACCCGGCACTAACTAGCTACAGGTGGCTTCATAGGTAAAAAGGCTTGACTGAACTCAATTGAAAGTATTTGACGTACCTGGGTACCTAGCCCAAGGGTTATTAGGTATGTCTTTTGTGGCCAGTGAAATGTTCCCTGATATATGTGGGCCTTATCTAGGAAACGGCTCCTCTCAAGTGCATGTTCTTCATATAATACTTCTCGCATCTAACAGGCTCTTCGCCACCGATGGCCCATATCATCCATCGCCTGAAGAATCGAATTCCCTGGTTCAGGTAGGCAATATGTTACGTTTCGCCTAACAGAAGAAACGCATCAGGATTCCAGGAATGGAACGATGGATCTTGGTAATTAGAGAGGACAGGAGATGACGAAAGGCTTTTAATGTGCATACCTTTCAACCCTCCGCAAAGTTTACTGCGTGAATTGATTGGCAAAAATCGACGCACTTTCTGGGTTTCTGTAGGCCGATGCCTCACTCTAGTGCGACCAGGGGCTGGATCAGCTTTTTGGCACCTCGGAGCATGTTCTGGGGCAAAGACAGAGTCCTGAAGTACAGTTTGGATATTTAAACCAATAGGTAGGTAGGTAGGTATTCGCAGTTGTTCTCGGCTTGAGTCCAAATTCTTCAAAACACTTCCCAAACCTTTTCATTACACCAATAAGTTCGTCAATCGAAGCTGTAAAACATCTTGCACGATAATTAATAGGAAATACCACAGTCTGATGTCACGTTGATAAATTCGCCTCAACACCTTCGTCTTGGGGGCTCCCAACGGCTATTTCGAAAGTTGTACCTGGAAAACTTGTTGCGTTGCAGTAAACATAGGAGCTATGACGAGCTCCGAGATTTATTTATACTCCTGGGAAGGAAGTTCAAGGGCGACGGAAAGCTCTCACGAGTCGGCAGAGGTGGCGACGTGTTTGTATCATGAATTTTGAGTGGGTTGAGACTGGCAACCAGTCGTTCGGATATCTAGATTCTAGATAGATGAGATGACAGTGCTACCAAATTTGACACAATATACCAAGTGGATTAGCATCGACAGCGTGTGTTGTCTTGACTCTTTTTCTGTCATGGCTATCTATAATATCAATACAAGCCGGCCGGACCTGACCCAATGGGGGACTGGGCGATAATTAAAAGATATAGCAGATCCTAGCTTGCTTATACCTCCCATTTCCTCAGCGCATTAAATAACGGCACTGTATACGCATCTCACGCCCAGCTCCCAGCTGTCTTATTTAACCTTAAGGACCTAACTTAGTAACAGTGCCACTTGGTACAATACTAACCATTCGCTCATTTGTTGCGGGTCGTCTCAGCCATTGCGCTTAGTTAAAGTTGGTACTTATTTTAAGCGTATTCTAAGCGACCTGTCAAGTAGCTTACGCGTTGAGATTTTTGTTGTTGCTATTGTTGCTATTATTGCTTTTTTCAAACAAGAAGAAAGGTGGAAGAGAACTCCAGTTTCGCATATAGCGTAGTAGCTGACTCGGTGGATTTTCGAGAATTGGTTACTCCCACGTTGTAGGTGGCGACCAAAAGAAATTTGCATAAAATGTTGTAACTTGTTCCATCGACTGAGCTTCTCAACCACTTCTAGGGTTTCCTTTTTCTTGGAATGGCCAGGTGAGATATTGTATTTGTACCTTGGACGTTGAAAGCCCCACCGAGGACTTGGCACTTGGTATCAGAGCGTGCATGGAGCTTCGACTTGATAGTCATACATGTATGTACGCCCTCCTCGTGGCATTCCGTGATCGGTGATTTTGGAAGCAGATCGCCGTGGATCTGGAAGGGACCGTTCGACCGAAGTGAGGTCCAGCGAAGGTTAGTGTGTCCTGTACATCGAGGAGTGATCCTCTCGGGTGTAACAATCTCCTGCAGTGAATTGTAATTTCAACTCATGCACAGCGTTAAGTGGGCAAAGGCGCAGCTTGGTGGCTGGGAGCCCGATGGGCTGGCCATTGCATTGTTGTTGCTGAGAGCCACGTATGTATCTGGCCTGTGGTGAGCACCAGATTTCAATATTCGGTTTAGGTACTGAACCCGACTCAACCTAAGTAGTAACTCTACTAGTAGTCGAAAATGAATACTTAGGATTTGGATCTTTACTGATCGAATAGTAAGGTAGAAGTTACACGAGATGTAGGTAGTCCCATCGATGCGGAAGATCTCGCCTCGATGGGCAGGCGGGGTTGTGTCTGAGGGTGTGCCAGTGTGCGAATGCAGCCTTGCCGCCCTTGCAAGTTGCGTGGAAAAATGCGGTCAATGCAGTGCATCAAGAGGACAGAGCGTCCATGATCCACACGCCTAGGGGTATCTAGGGGTATCTCATCATGACATTGAGTATCAATTTCGAATCCAGGCCAAGGTGGCATACCAACACCAGCAGGCCACCAGCTAGCTCTCCAACAACGTTAGCCGGACCTCTCCTCCCCAAGAAGAATATTCCACAACTCAGCGCCCAGACCCTGATGGCCACCGATATAATTCTGACCGACAACATTAACCAGCACGGAATCGTGCCTCAGGCTCCCGAGCAATTTCTCCTCGTCACTCCCTCTAGGGAAACAGCGTCTCCACTCGCTCCAGATACTATACGCCTCCTCGCCCCAAGCCTTGAAGCTCTCGCTCTCAATAATCGTCGGCGAGATGATCTCCTTGCCGCGGAACACGCCCCAGGTGACTGCACTGACGGAGTGAGAACCCGGTGTGCGTTTCGCCGCTGGAGTCGATGTTCGCCTGCCTGATTCGTGGGTGATTTGGTCGCTCGATTCGAAGGCGCCTTGGGCGTCGGTCTTCATCCAACCGACTTTCTCGTCGCCGTGAGCGATCAGAGAGGGGCGGAGGTGCGTTTCCCACTCGCTCTTTGGGCAGAAAAATTCAACGAAGGCCTTTTGGAAAACGAAACCTTCGCCCGGTGGGCCCCAGCCGAAGGTCGCGTCCTCGCTTCTAGCGCCGTCCACTGCAGGTTGGCTGGCGAGCGTCCAGTAGCCCTTCTTCTCTATCAGATCCAGGAGATTGCTTTGGATGACTTTGGTCTCTGCACGCAGGGCGCCACCGCCGGTTCCAGCTGAATCTGGGTCGATGTCGTCGCTCCAAGGAACTGCCTCGAGCTCACCAAGCACCACTCGACGGAATAGATCAGTCACCTCCTCGGCTGATTTCGGACGACCCCAGAGTTTTCGTGCAGTGACTGGCCCGACTTTCAGCGACGGCCCGTACCCGTCTATCTCGCCAAATGCTGGAGAGTGCGAAGGCCCCCATCTACCATTTGGAAAATCATCCCACGTAGCTTCTCGCCCAAGTGAACCCTGCCCTTCTGATATCAACAGGCTGTGTTTTCTCGTAGGATCTCCAGCAGGGACGCCCGCTGCTCGACCAGATGCTTCATGCTGTGCAAGTAGCGGCCTTGAATCTTGAGAGCTAGGAGCAAGTGTATTACGCAGAGCAGGTGCCACTGAGGGATGGTCAGTAATGACTCGATTATGCGGCTGTGCGTTCATAGAACTAGCCCTCCGCCTGGAGAAGCGTGGTTCTCCCGGAGGCTGGCCCGCGAGGCGAGAGCTCGCATAAACGCTCAACTTCTCATCGTCTGCGATCGCATCCGAGTCAGAAGACTCGCCAGGGCTCGGCTCTGAAATCGTAGGAATCAGTCCCGTCCGTTCCAGTATAAACGCCACCGACTTCTCCAGATTCAGCGTGTAGAAGTGGAAACCACGGGGGACGCCTTGCGGCTGGGGCGAGTCCTTGATCTGCTCGACGATCTCAGCGAGCACGTCCACACCGACTTTCTTGACAGCCTCATCGTCGGACTTCACGGCCTCGATGCGCTTCGAGATATCCTCTGGTATCTTGGCGTGACTAAGTTTCGTGATCCGCTTGATGATCTGGTAACTCTGAATTGGCATCAACCCGGGTATGATTGGTATCTTCTCAAACATTTTACTCCCGTCCTTGCCGACGTAGCCGCGAAGTCTCTTCTCGTACGCTCGATAGGCATCGATATCGTACGTAAGCTGCGTCATGATAAAGTCCGCGCCGGCCGCGACCTTCTCCTCAAGGTATGGCAAATCGTGCTCGACGTTCTGCTTCCCGGCCTCCGGGTTACTCTCATCAGCATGCCCCTCAGGGTATCCCGCAACGCCTATGGAGAAATAATCGCCATATTTCCTTCGAATGTACCGCACCAGATCCACGGCCCAGGTGAAATCGACATTACTGTCTGTGCCTGAGCCGCCACTGCCGCTCTCATCCGTATCCTTGTACTCCTCTCGAGGCGGATCACCACGTAGCGCCAAAATGTTCCGAATGCCGACTTCCTTTGCGCCCTCCAGGGCATCATCAACGGCTGTCCTGCTCATGTTGGTGCATGTCAAATGCAACACCGTGGGCACACCCAGCTGCCGCTGGCACACCTCGGCGAGCTCCAGGGACTTGGTGGCCGTGGAACCGCCCGCGCCCCATGTCACGGTCACGAAGAGCGGCCGAAGAGCGGCGGTCATGCGCACCAAACGGGCCTGCAGATTGGAGAAGCCTGAGGCGGTCTTGGGCGGGAAGAACTCGAGGGAGAAGTAGTTGGAGGTGGGAGGGAGGGCGGAGAGCAGCGTGGGTAGTCGGTCGTCATCCATGGCTGTATCTGCCATTTCCTGACCCTGCCGCGGGGCTGTAGGCTGCTTTCTGTAAAGGTTCTGGAGAGAAGAGACGTGGTCGTGTTTGTAGCATTGAAGCTGGAGGGCACGTGTCAAGCTGGTCAGATCAACCGCTGGCACGGCAAGAGGTAAACCCGCTCAGGCAGTCTGCAAGGAGAATGCGGTTCGAAGGCACTCGGCAGGTTGCACTTCTGCTGCCTGCGAGGAGGGCCAAGTCGCTTCTCTTTGTGGGTATGCTGCGTCCTGTCTGTCACACGTGAAGAGATGAAATGAATAATGTCGCTATTCAGGGGCAGGTAACGCTTGGTGGACAAGTCGGACTCGACACCAAAAAAATGCCCCGCGCCGTGCGAAGTGCGTGTGGGAGGCTTTTGGAGATGATGCTAATGAATATCAATTAGTCTAATAAATAATGTATATTAATCCAACTACCGACAATTGGGCTGATGACGCCAAAGCTGCAGGGGGACTCTTGCTGGGGCCGAGGGGCTGCGGCGGGCCCCACGCCCACCCACGCGCCATCAAGAACCAAGATGCGCTTCTTCTTCGCCCCTTTTCATTGCCCTGGATTCTGGAACAAGCGAACCTATTGAGGATAAAATGAGCGTGCGGCACTTCAGCAGCGGCTAAAGGAATATCCCCCAGTAAGTACGGAGGTGTGCATCAAAAGTTGTGACCGCACTACTTTTCTGCCAAGGCGCTAATACTATCTAGTTCCTTGGCATGCTGACTAGAAGCGACTCCACCAAAAT
>Ga0105239_10002325_pt1 | contig 24261 bp, 20 predicted proteins | sample KBSC44metaG_FD_92761 | JGI IMG/M metagenome (GOLD analysis project Ga0105239, IMG submission 92761) | Corn rhizosphere microbial communities from Kellogg Biological Station, Michigan, USA - KBS C4-4 metaG | ecosystem: Host-associated > Plants > Roots > Rhizosphere > Soil | place: Michigan, USA...
GGCAGCCCGCCCGTCAGCGTGCCGATCGTCAGGCCGGCGAGCAGCGGCCACAGACGTCGCAGCAACGGCCCGAACGACGGGCCGAGCCACAACTGCCACACATTGGTGATGAACGACGGCACGAGCAGCAGGCTCGCGGCGGCCGATGGCGGCATCGCGAGCGTCAGCAGCCCCATCGCGATCGTCGGCAACCCGAGGCCGATCATGCCCTTGACCGCGCCGGCCAGCAGAAAGACCAGCACGATGATCGTCAGCGTATGAATTTGCATGGAAGGCATTCCGTCCGGTCGAATACGGCGCCGATGGTGAACCACCGTGCCGCCGCCCGCCATCTGGTTTTGCCTGAGGCTGGCTCGGGCCCGTCCATCCGGGCACGTCGCCCTGACCCCGCCACGCGCGCCGCCCGGGCGCTCACGCGCCGTGGGCCGGCCCCCGTCCCTGCTCGCTGTCGAGGTGCGCCATCTGCGAGGCCGGATAACGCTCGCCGGCAGCCGCCCCGGCGGGAACCGCCGCTTCGATGCGGGCGAGATCATCGACCGTTAGTTGCAACTCAGGGGCGCGCAGTGCGTCCTGAAGCTGGGTGCGCTTGCGCGCGCCGACCAGCGGCACGGTGTCGTCGCCGCGCGACAGCACCCATGCGATCGCGACCTGCGCCGGATTGCTGCCCTTCTCGTTCGCGATCGTGCGCAGTGCGTCGACCAGCGCGAGGTTGTGCGCGAGATTCTCGCCCTGGAAACGCGGGCTGGCCGCGCGGAAATCGCGCTCGCCCTGCCGTGCCGCGCTCCAGCCGCCGCCGAGCAGCCCGCGCGACAACACGCCGTACGCCGTCACGCCGATCCCGAGTTCGCGGCACACGGGCAGAATGTCCGCCTCGATTCCGCGCGACAGCAGCGAGTACTCGATCTGCAGGTCGGCGATCGGCGCGACGGCCGCCGCGCGGCGGATCGTGTCGGCGCCGAGCTCCGACAGGCCGATATGGCGCACATAGCCAGCCTTCACGAGATCGGCGATCGCGCCGACCGTCTCCTCGATCGGCACCGCCGGATCGACGCGCGCCGGCCGGTAGATGTCGATATGGTCGGTGCCGAGCCGCTTCAGCGAATACGCGACGAAGTTCCGGATCGCCTCCGGCCGCGCGTCGTAGCCGGCGAACGCGCCGGCCGGATCGCGCAGCGCGCCGAACTTCACGCTGATCAGCACCTGGTCGCGCGTGCGGCCGCGCAGCGCGTCGCGGATCAGCATCTCGTTGTCGCCCATCCCGTAGAAGTCGCCGGTATCGAGCAACGTGATCCCGCTGTCGAGCGCCGCATGCAGCGTCGCGATGCTTTCGTCGCGATCGGCCGGCCCGTAGAAATCCGACATCCCCATGCAGCCGAGTGCGATCGCCGAAACCCGCGGGCCCGTGCGGCCCAGTTGACGCTTGTCCATGTCCGTTTCCTTGCGGTGGTGAGTGAATGAACCGGATTCTCGGCGCATTGCGGCGCGCGATAAACGCGAAACGCGCAACCAAATCATTCGACGCTGATTAACAATGGAGGCTATTCCCCCTCCGTACCCATCCCGCATGGACCATCTGCATGCAATGCGCATCTTTGCGCGCGTCGCCCACCTCGGCAGCTTCACGAAAGCGGCCGAACAGCTGCAATTGCCACGCCCCACCGTCAGCAATGCCGTCCAGTATCTGGAGAAGCACCTGCGCGTGCGGCTGCTGCAACGGACCACCCGGCGCGTCGCGCTGACCGCCGAGGGCGCCACCTACTACGAGCGCTGTACGCGGCTGCTGGCCGATCTCGACGATGCCGAGACGCTGTTCGACGACGCCGGTGCGGCGCCGCGCGGCGTGATCCGCGTCGACCTGCCCGAACGCTTCGCGCTGAACAAGGTGATTCCTGCGCTGCAGGATTTCCACGCACGCTATCCCGACCTGCGCGTGGTGCTCAGCACGACCGACCGCTTCGTCGACCTCGTCGCCGACGGCATCGACTGCGCGGTGCGGGTCGGCGTGCTGTCGGACACGTCGCTGGTCGCACGGCGCATCGGCGAGCTCTCGCAGATCAATTGCGCGTCGCCCGCGTATCTCGCGCGGTACGGCACGCCGCGCTCGCCGGACGATCTGCCCGACCACGTCGCGGTCGGCTATTTCTCGAGCCGCACGGGCCGCGAGCTCGACTGGGAATATGCGGACATGGATACGGGTGCGCTGCAGACAGTGAAGATGCGCAGCGTCGTCGCGGTGAACAGCTCGCAGGCGTATCTCGCGTGCTGTCTCGCGGGACTGGGATTGATCCAGGCGCCGCGCGAGGGGCTCGCGCCGCTGCTCGAGGACGGCTCGCTGGTCGAGGTGCTGCCGGAATGGCATGCCGAGCCGCTGCCGGTGTCGGTCGTGTTCCCGAACAGCCGGCATCTGGCGCCGCGGGTGCGGATCTTCGTCGACTGGCTCGCGGACACGCTCGGCGACATGCACCCGGCCGAATGATGGCAGCCGGCGCCGGGGCGATCAGGCTCCGGCCCGGTGTCGCGCGCTCAGAACTTGTGGCGGATCGCGGCGCGCACCGCGAACTGGTTCGACGACGACGACGGGCCATCCGTCCCGACCACGTAGCCGCCGTCGGCCGCGGTGCCCGTCTTGTCGCCGGCGACTTTCTGCCATGCGCCCTGCAGATAGACGTCGGTGCGCTTGGACAGGCTGTAGTCGGCCATCAGCCCGACGGTATGGTATTTCGGCTTGAACGAGCCGGTCGCGGCGTCGAACTTGCCGTCCGTGTACACGTACTGCGCGCCGAGATAGAAATCGGACGTGAGCTGGTACTTGCCGTTGATCTCGAAGTTCTGGAACTTCGTTGCGGTCAGCCCGAGGCCCGAGAACGTCGACGCCGGCAGGTAGACGGTCGACACCGGGTTCTTCACGTCGGTCTTCGTATAGACGAAGCCGACCGTCGCCGGGCCGAACGTATAGTTGATGCCGCCGCCGAAGATGCGCAGGCGGTCGGCGACGAAATTCGCGTCGTCGGCCGCGATCGCGCCCGCGTTGCCGACGCCCGGGCTGTTCGCCTGCAGATACGCGGCCGCGACCTGCAGCCCGGCGAGCGAATACTGCGCACCGAGGCTGTACTGGCGGTTGGTCGCGAAGCCCGTGCTGTTGCTGAAGCTGTAGGTGCCGCCGAACGACAGCCCGCTCCAGTCGGGGCTCGCGTACTTGACCGTGTTGTTGACGCGGAACGAGTTGTCCGTGTTGTCGTTGTCGAACGGGTGCGAGAACAGCGTGCCGCCCCAGTTGCCGTTCGCGGTCAGCGGCGCGAGATAGTCGACGACGGAATCGTACTGGCGGCCGAAGGTGAGCGTGCCGAAACGCGACGCGCTCAGCCCGACGAACGCCTGGCGGCCGAACATCCGGCCGCCCTGGTTGAACCGGCCGTTGTTCACGTCGAAGCCGTTTTCCAGCGTGAAGATCGCCTTCAGGCCGCCGCCCAGTTCCTCGCTGCCCTTCAGGCCCCAGCGGCTGCCCTGCGCATAGCCGCTCGCCAGCTGGTAATCCGTTTTTCCGACTCCATGCACATTCACGTTGTTCGTGTAGTTGAAGCCTTCGTCGATCAGGCCGTACAGCGTCACGCTGTCCTGCGCGAAGGCCGGCGCGGCGAACGCTGCCAGCGCGGCGGCAAAAATGACGTGCTTCTTCATGACGGATTCTCCGGAGCCGTTGCCGGGCAGGCGTTGCGCCCGGCGCTTGTTTCGTCTGTTTTATAGAGGTGGCCCGCAGGGCGGACTGCGCGGTGTGCGGCCGCGAGGACAAAATGGTGTCACGTCGGAAACCACCCGTCCATCGGGGCGTGGGCGCGGCGCACAAAGCGTTGCGCTGGTCCAACTGCCCTGCTCGGCGGACTTCCCGATCAGGCTTGTCGGCAACGGCAGATCGGCCCGCCATCGGCGTAAACCCGGACGGCGTCGCATCGGTGGCACAATGCGCATCCATTCGTCATTTCTTCACGAAGTCATGCTTCACCCCGATTCATGCGCGGCCGGTGCCGGGCGCGCACGCGGCACGCGCCGGCAGGCGGCCCGATGACCGCCGCAGCCCGGGCCGGCCGCTACGCCGAGCTCGATTTCTTCCGCGGCCTCGTGCTGCTCGTGATCGTCGTCGACCACATCGGCGGCAGCATCCTGTCGCGCGTGACCCTGCATGCATACGCGCTGTGCGATGCGGCCGAGGTGTTCGTGTTCCTCGGCGGCTTCGCCACCGCCATCGCGTACAACTCGCTCGCCGAGCGCCACGACGAGGCCGCCGCGCGTCAGCGTTTCATCCGCCGCGCGTTCGAGATCTACCGTGCCTTTCTCGTGACGGCCGGCCTGATGCTGCTGATCACCGCCGTGCTCAACGCGTTCTCCATCGACGGTCCGAACATGCCGACCAACGATCTCGACGGCCTCCTTCACAAGCCGCTCGCCGCGCTGCGCGACATCCTGCTGTTCCGCCGCCAGCCGTATCTCGCGTCGGTGCTGCCGATGTATGCGTTCTTCGCGCTGCTCGTCCCGCTCGCACTGCCGCTCGCGCGCACGCAGCCGTGGTTGATGCTCGCGTTCAGCGGCTCGCTCTGGTACGCGGCGCCGCACGTCGCGCGCTTCCTGCCGACCGTCGAGGGCGCACCGTGGGACTTCAACCCGTTCGCGTGGCAGTTCCTGTTCGTGCTCGGCGTGATCGCGCGCTGCCAGCCCGTCTACCAGACGCTCGCGCCGAAGCCGCAGGGCTGGCTGCTGACGGCCGCGTCGCTCGCGATCGTCGTGGCCGGCGCGTACTACCGGCTGCGCATCGAGCCGTTCCCGACCGATCCGTCGATCAAGCAGAACCTCGGCGCGCTGCGGCTCGCGAACTTTCTCGCGATCGCGTGGCTCGCGGCCAAGCTCGTGCACCTCGGGTGGATGAAGAAGGTCGCGCATGCGATGCCGTGGATCGGCACGATCGGCCGCCAGGGGCTGCTGTGCTTCGTCGCCGGCACCGGCATCTCGCTCGCCGTCGACTCGTTGCTTTACCAGGCGACCGAAGGCTATCTGAACGTGCCGCTCGGCCTGACCGCCGACGTCGTCGCGACAGGGTTGCTGTATCTCGTCGCAAAACTCTACGGGCCGCTGGTGTCGCGGCTGCCGTTCCCGTTCCGTTCGCGGCCATGACGCGCCGCGCCGTCATGCGCCGCTGCTACGATAGCGGGCGCCTTTCCTGAAACGTTTCGCCATGCGCCGACTCGCCCTTCCGTTCGCCGTCGCCCTGCTCGCCGGCTGCCTCGCCACCGCCCACGCCACGCCGGGCGCGCCCGCGGTTTCGCCGGGCTCGTCCGCGCCCGCGGGCGCGATCGTCCCGCCCGCAACCGTCGGGCCGGCCACCCAGGAGCCGCCGCTCAACCCCGGCAGCAGCGTCGTGCTGCGCGCGTTCCGCTCGACGTCGCTCAAGCGCGACTGGTCGTACACGGTCTATCTGCCGCCCGGCTACAACCCGGAAGGCGCGCGCTATCCGGTCATGTATCTGCTGCACGGCAATGCCGGCAATGCGAACGACTGGATCACGCAGGGCCGGCTGCAGGCCACGGCCGACACGCTGATCGAGCGCCACGAGATCCCGCCCGTCGTGATCGTGATGCCGCAAGGCGGCACCGACTGGTACGTCGACCGCAAGGAGAAGATGCAGAGCGCGTTCCTGAACGAGCTGTTGCCGGAAGTCGAAGCGCACTTCGCGGTGTCGAACCAGCGCGCGGGCCGCGCGATCGGCGGCGTGTCGATGGGCGGCTTCGGCGCGCTGCGTTTCTCGCTGCTCGAACCGGGCCTGTTCTGCGGCGCGATGCTGCTGAGCCCCGCGATCTACGCGAACGAGCCGCCGCTCAATTCCGCCGCGCGCTATGTCGGTGTGTTCGGCGACCGGCAGTTCGATCCGCGCGTGTGGCACGAGCTCAATTATCCGGCGCTGATGCGCGGCTATTTCGCGCGCAACTGGCGCGTGCCGATGTTCATCGCGGCCGGCGACGACGATCTGACGATCCAGGCCGAGTCGAGCGTGCTGTACACGCACCTGCGCCGCGCGCAGAACGCGGCCGAGCTGCGCATCGTCGACGGCGGGCATACGTGGGAGGTGTGGCGCGGGTTGCTCGGGCAGGGGTTGAAGTATGCGTTGGAGTGCGTGAAGTAACGGAGGCAGATACCTCTACCGCACCGGATCGTGCAGCGTATGCGTGCGCGCATCCGGCCGCGCGATGTCTCGACATCGAACCGGTCGAGCGCGATGCGGAACGGGCGGCCGACCACGCGTGAGCGCGATACGGGTGACCGGCCCGCACGGGAGGCAGGCATTCCCGACGAACGACCGCACAATCGCCATACCAGTCGGTCACCCGACACGAGCGCCAATCGCACCGCGTCTTTCAGCTCAAAGCCACGTACCGCCCTGCCGCTCGTCCGGTTCATCGGCGAGCGCGTCGAAATCGTGAATCCAGTCCAGGTGATGCAGCACGCTGTCGCGCTCGCCGAGACGCGCATTGCGCGCCTGCGCGGCCGGCCCGTCGGGCAGATGCAGCACGTCGGCCGCTGAGATCGACGCGTACTGCACCTTGCGCGTGCGGCCGCGCCGCAGCCGCTCGTACGCTTCCTGCGCCTCGCGCCAGTTGCCGGGCCCGGCCTTCGCCAGTTGCGCGGCCAGCACCATCGCATCCTCGATCGACTGATTCGCGCCCTGACCGTGATGCGGCACGAGCGCGTGCGCGGCATCACCGATCAGCGTCACGCGCCCGCGGCTCCAGCGGCCGAGCGGCGGCCGGTGAAACAGCCCCCAGCGCAGGCTGATCGGCACCGCCGTGATCATCTGCACCACCGCCGGATGCCAGTCCCCGAACAGGCGCAGCTGCTCGCCCTCCTGCGCCGGCATGACCCAGTCGCGTGACGGCCACGGCGACGGATGACGCTCGACCAGCAGGAAGTTCTGGTCGCCGTTGTCGCCGATCGGATAGTGCAGCAGATGCCCGTGCGGCCCGACCCAGAACTGAATGGTCTCGGGATCGGGCAGCAGGTTCATCCGCTCGGCCGGCACCACGCCGCGAAAGCCCGAGCAACCCGAATACAGCACGTCGTCGTAGCCGAGCATCCAGCGCCGCGTGAGCGAACGCGCGCCGTCCGCGCCGATCACGAGATCGGCGTCGACGCGCTCGCCGTTCTCGAAGGTCAGCGTGACGCGATCCGGATGCTGCGCGAGGTCGACCAACCGATGGCCGAGATGAATCTGCTCGACCCCGACCGCCTTCGACAGGATCGCCTGCAAGTCCGCGCGGTGCACGCCCCAGTACGAGCCGCCGAACTGCCGGCGATAGTCGGGCTCGCCGCGATGATGGCCGATCACCGCGCCGCTGCGCCCGTCGCGATAGACGAGACCCGGAATCTCCGCGCACACCGCATCGAAAGCCGGACGCAATCCCATCCGTTCGTAGAAGCGCGTCGCGTTGGCCGACAGCGCGACGGCCGCCCCCACTTCGCGCAGCACGTCGGTCTGCTCGTACAGCTGCGCGTCGATGCCCTGCTCGCGCAGCGCAAGCGCCAGTGTCAGGCCGCCGATGCCGGCACCGACGATCGCGATCCTCAAGTTCGTCTGCATGATGAACGTGTCTCCGATATTCAAATGATGAGTGGTCGAGGCCACGGCGCGCATGACCTGCCCGGCGCGCCGGTCGAATGCAGGCGCCGTGTCGGTATTTTCAGCAGCGCACTCTTATCCCACAATAAAATGCCGGGAATCTGCTTCATCACTGAACGCAATGATCGAAGGCAACGCCGAACCATGGAACTGAGCGAGATCGACCTCAACCTGCTGTTGCTGTTTCAGCGGTTGATGCAGGAGCGGCGCGTGTCGACCGTCGCCGAGCAGATGAACATGAGCCAGCCGGGCGTCAGCAACGCGCTCGCGAAGCTGCGCCGCCGGCTCGGCGATCCGCTGTTCGTGCGCGGGCCGGGCGGCGTGGTCCCGACACCCTTCGCGTTGCGCCTGGCCGGACCGGTTGCGCAGGCGCTGTCGACGCTGCATGCCGCGCTCAATCCGGAGACCGGTTTCGATCCGCTGCGCGCGTCGCGCACGATGACGATCGGTATGACCGATATCGGCGAAGTCGTGTTCCTGCCTGCGTTGCTCGAACATCTGGCGCGCACGGCGCCGGGCATCGCGCTCAACACGGTGCGCAACACGAGCGTGAACCTCAGCGACGAGATGGCCGACGGCCGCGTCGACCTCGCGATCGGGCTGCTGCCGCAACTGCAGGGCGGGTTCTATCAGCGCCGGCTGTTCGATCAGCGCTACGTGTGTCTGTTCCGGCGCGGGCATCCGCTCGAAGACGCGCCGCTGACGGTCGACGCATGGCGGGATGCCGAGCATCTGGTCGTGGTGTCGGCCGGCACCGGTCACGGCCAGGTGGACGACTGGCTGAAGCGGCGCCGCGTGAAGCGCCGCGTGCGGCTGACGGTGCCGCATTTCATGAGCGTCGGCTATATCCTGCAGCGCACCGACCTGATCGCGACCGTGCCGGAACATCTTGCGCTGCAACTGGCCGCACCGTTTTCGCTTGGCTGGCGGGCGTTGCCGGTCACGCTACCGGGCGCGCCGATTCACATGCTGTGGCATGCGCGCGTGAATCAGGACGAAGGCAACCGGTGGCTACGGGAGGTCGTGGTCAGCCTGTTCGCGGACACCGGAACGCGCGCGCGAAAGGCCGCGCCGGCCCGCAGAAAATAGCGGCGCGAGCGGCGCAACCCGCGGTGCGCGGTACGATGGCGCTTCACCCGGCGCACGATGTCGCCTCTTTTCCTCACCTCAACCCGCAGGGAATCAAGCCATGTCTGCCTCGAAGAAGTTCGCCGCCGTCACGGGCGCGGGATCCGGCATCGGTCGTGCCGCGGCCATCGCACTCGCGAACGCCGGCTTTACGGTCGCGCTGATCGGACGCAACGAAGCGTCGTTGCGTGAAACGAAGGAGACGATCGCCGCCGGGCATGGCGACGCACATGCGCTGCCGGCCGACGTCACCGACGAAGCGTCGGTCGAACAGGCGTTCTCGCGGATCGCGCACGAGTTCGGCCGGCTGGATGTCCTCTTCAACAACGCCGGCCGCAACGCGCCGGCCGTTCCGCTCGACGAATACGAACTCGACGTGTGGAACGACGTCGTCGCGACGAACCTGACGGGCGTCTTCCTGTGCGCGCGGGCAGCATGGCGCCTGATGAAGACGCAAACGCCGCAGGGTGGCCGGATCATCAACAACGGCTCGATCTCCGCCTATACGCCGCGCCCGAACACGATCGCGTATACGGCCACCAAGCATGCGGTGGCCGGCATCACCAAGTCGCTCGCGCTCGACGGCCGAGCGTACAACATCGCGTGCAGTCAGATCGACATCGGCAACGCGGCGACGTCGCTCACCGACCGGATGACGGACGGCGTGCTGCAGGCCGACGGACGCATGGCGCCCGAGGCGCGCATGGACGTCACGCACGTCGCGAACGCGGTCGTTCAGATGGCAAGCCTTCCGCTGGATACGAACATCCTGAACATGACGATCATGGCGACCACGATGCCGTTCGTCGGACGCGGATAAGTCGGGGCGCCGCGAGCTGTTTCGGCACGCCGGCCTCCGCAGCCGGTCCGCTTCCCGGCGCACCGGCGAAACGTAAAATCGTCCTTGACAAGTTGCGAGGTGCAACTAATATTGCTTGCGACTCGCAACTTTTCGCGGACTGCTCATGGACCTCATCGATATTCCGGCAAAGCCTCGCGACGCCACGATCCTCGAGCTGCGCGATTTTTCCCGCAAGCTGGTTCGCGAACTGGGTTTCATGCGCGCGACATTGGCCGATAGCGATCTGGCGCCCTCCGCGGTTCACGCCGTTCTTGAAATCGGAATGGCGCCCGGCATCAGCGCGAAAGATCTGGGCAGCATTCTGCGTCTGGACAAGTCGAATACGAGCAGGCAGCTTTCCCGGCTCGAAACGGCCGGCTTCGTGACGCGCCGCATCTCGCCCGACGATGCGCGTGCGACCGAGTTGTACCTGACTGCCGACGGGCAAAAGCTTCGCAAGAAGATCGACCAGTTTGCGACGCGTCAGGTGTCGAATGCGTTACGCCGGATGGTGCCGGCGGACCAGCAAACCCTCGTCCGCGCGCTCGCGCTGTATAGCGATGCGCTCGCGCAAGACAACGGTGCCGAGGCACCACCCGCACCGAATCCGGGCGCCGGGCATCCGGGCGCCGGGCATCCGGACACCGGGCACATTGTCGACGGCTACCAACCCGGCTGTATCGGCGACATAGCAAGCCTTCACGCGCGGTTCTATTCGGAACACTGGGGATTTGGCGCTTTCTTCGAGAAAAAAGTCGCGACCGAACTCGCGCAATTTGCCGGCACGCTGCCCGCCGAAGGCAAGGCTCTGTGGCTCCATGTCGAAAACGGCCGCGCGCTCGCCTCTGTCGCAATAGACGGGAACAAGGCCACGGGAATCGCACACTTGCGATGGTTCATCGTCGACGACGCATTGCGCGGCGCCGGTATCGGGCGGCAACTGATGACGCGCGCGATGCATTTCGTCGACGAGCAGCAGTTCGGCGAGACTTACCTGTGGACGTTCAAGGGCCTGGATTCGGCACGTCATTTGTACGAATCGTTCGGCTTTACGCTGACCAGCGAATCGGAGGGTGCGCAATGGGGAACCCACGTCATCGAGCAGCGCTTCAGCCGGTGCGGGCCGGGTCGATAAGCGGATAAACCAATCAGCGTATAAACCGCCGCACGATTCATCGATCGTGATAGATCGCGAGCCAGACCGACGGTTCTTCCGGATGCGTCCACGCGACGCGATGCCGGCAATGCGGTTCGATCAGCACATGGTCGCCGGGGCGCATGTCGTGCAGCGTCGCGTCCGCTTCGAATTCGAGCACGGCCGCGCCTGACAGCAGCACGACCCATTCGGCCCGGGGATCGTCATACCAGAATCCGTCGGGACTCGCGTGCCCCATCGACACGATGCGCTCGACGTTCAGGCGCGGCCCCGCGACGAGTATGTCGATCCGTTCGTCGTCGCCGCGCGCCGCTTCGGTGCTGAACAGGTTGCCGGTTTGAAGTTGCATGGTTGGACCCTCTCGTCGCGCGCCGTTCGACTGCGGTTGACGTCAACTGTAGCGCGGCGGCCGCCGTTGCGGCGAACTCGTTTGCCTCCCCAGACGAGACGGACATTCAGGCGGCAATGCTGCGATGCGTCACGGCGGCGGCTGAAACGCGGCGACCTTGTTGCGGCCCGTCGCCTTCGCGTAGTACAGCGCCTCGTCGGCGGCCTTGATCACGCTGCCGGCCTCCACGTCGTCATCGGGCGTCCAGCTCGCGAGACCGATACTGGCGGTCACATGCCCGTGTTCGCTGCCGGCGTGCTCGAGCGCCAGCTCGTCGATCGCCGCGCGAATTCGCTCGGCGATCTGGGCGGCGCCCGTCTCGGGTGTATCGGGGAGCAGCACGACGAATTCCTCCCCGCCGTAGCGGGCCGCGGTATCGGCGGGCCGGCGGATGTTCTCGCCGATGCAGCGCGCAACCGCGGCCAGTGCGTCGTCTCCCGCCTGATGGCCGTAGGTGTCGTTATAGGCCTTGAAGCGATCGACATCGACGAACAACAACGAAAATACCGATCGCGATCGCCGTGCGCGCCGCCATTCGCGATCCAGTACTTCGCCAAAGCTGCGGCGGTTGTTCAACCCGGTGAGACCGTCGGTGCGGGCGAGCAACACGAGTTCCGACTCGGCGCGCATCCGCCGCCGGAGTTGCGTGCCGAGCATGACGGACACCGCGATGAAGGCAGCGCCGAACGTCGCCACCAACCCACCGATCGTCGCGGCCCGGTGCCGCCACGCCGCATAAATGTCCTGCTCCGCTTCAGCGACCATGATCACCAGCGGCAGCTTCGGCAGGTGCCTGAAGTAGTAGAGCCGGCGCACTCCGTCGAGCGACGAGGTTTCCGAGAACACGCCTTCCCGCGCGGTCTGAAACCGCTTGAAGGTCGCGGCGTGGCTGATGTCTCGGCCGATCGTATGGACGTCGTACGGCTGACGCATCACCATGACGCCGTCGCTGCCGATCAGCGAGATCGAACCGTGCTGCCCGAGTGACAGGCCGGCAAACAGATTGTGGAAATACTCGAGGTTGACCGCAATGAGCACGATGCCGCCAAACGAGCCGTCCGGATTCGAGATTCGCCGCGTGAGCCCGATGCTGGCCGCCCCGCCACGCAGGCGCGACGTGAACGGGTCGCTGATAAAGAGTCCGGCATCCGGATTGTCACGATGGACGGTGAAGTATTTACGGTCGGCGAAATTGCCGCGGCGCGGCACGTCGTTGGCCGAATCCAGCACGATATTGCCGCCGGCATCGAGTACCAGCATCGAGCCGAGAAATTCCGCCGTCATCGCATTGTCGAACAGGACAGAGCGCCGCAGGCTCGGAGGCGCATTCATCACGTCGGAACGTTTGAGGCCGTTGATGACCGCCTGCAGCGAAAGGTCGTAGAGTTCGAAGTTGCGTTCGATGTCGCGCTCGGCGATGAGCCCGAGATTGCGGGAGGTTTCGCTCGCCCGTTCCCGCGCGTCGTTGCGGCTCTGGAACAGCTGCAGCACGCACAGACCCATCAGCGCGCAGGCGATCACGATACCGACCACGACGATGGTATAGGGAGCCGCCGACCTGGATTGCATGTGTCTCCTCGATGATCAGGCGTGTGCGCGGGCGCACCACATGATTACTTCATACTAAAAAAGGCGCAGCGGCATGGCAAGCGGGGGATGCACCGAGCACGGCGCGGCATCGGGGCGTCGGGACGTCGATAGCGGGTCGTTTCGCACCCGGGCGTCACACATCCGGATCCGGAATCCGGGCCGACTGAATCACGACCAGCGTATCGCCCGTCTCGATCCGGCACGGCGGATCCTCGTAGAACGAATGAATCTTCCCGCAGCGATCGAGCCCGACGACGATCGCGCCCGGCACGACGTTCGTCATGCAGCCGATCTCGTGCGGCAACGCCTCGCGCTCGACCAGCGTCGCCCGCCCGCGCGTCGACAACATGTCGTTCACGAACGGCACGATGTAGCGGCTATGCACCGCATCCGCGAGCAGCAGCGCGCCGATCTTCGTCGACGACACGATCACGTCCGCGCCCGCCTGCCGCAACTGCCGCTGATACAGGTTCTCCTGGATCCGCACGACGATCTTCGTCTCGGGCGCGATGCTGCGCACCGACAGCGTCAGCAGGATCGCGGTCGGATCGTCGGTCACCGAGATGATCACGGCCTTCGCCGCCCGCACCTGCGCCTGCTGGAGCAGGTCTTCATGCGCGGGATCGCCGAGCAACCCCGTCACGCCGAGCGACGTCGCAGCCTCGAGCGCCTGCTGCTGCGCATCGATCACGATGATCGTCGACGGATCGACGCCGCTCTCGAGCAGCTCGCGCACGGCGATCGACCCCGACAGGCCGTAGCCGCACACGACGATGTGATCGGACAGCTGCTTCTGCAGGCGTTTCATGCGGAATTCCTCGATGACGCGCTGGATCACGAACTGATACGCCGTGCCCAGGAAGATGAACCAGATGCCGATACGGATCGGCACGATGAAGAACGCATCGATCAGACGCGCGCGCGCGGTGACCGGCACGATGTCGCCATAGCCGACCGTCGCGACCGTGACCATCGTGAAGTACACGAGATCGGCGACGTTCATCGGCGTGCTCTTGGTCGAATCGCGCAGGCCGTCGCGATCGAGATACAGCACGAGAAACGCGAGCATGCACAGCGCCACGACCGCGCCGAGACGGAACAGCAGCGTGTGGTGCGGTGACGTCGCGGGGCGCGTGAACAGCGTGCGTGCGCGCGGCGCCCGCCACGGATCACGGGTACGACGCAGGCGTGAGCGCAACGGGCGACGTTTGGCGGAAGGCGTTGCCAACGGGGGACTCTCCTGAAGGATGCGGGCTCGATTCTACGACGGGAACACGCGGGCGCGTCCGTAAGCGGCCCTCCGCTACCGGCCCTCCGCTACCGCCCCTCCGCAACGACCGCTACAGCATGCTGCGCGGCCGGACCATCGTTCCGTCGACGAAACGCCGGGCACGAAACGCAGACAGATCGAGCGACGGCTCGCCCGTATCGACCCATTCGGCCAGCAGCCGCCCGACGATCGGCCCCATCGCGAAGCCGTGCCCGCAGAAGCCGGTGGCGATCGCGAGCCCCGACGGCGTGCCCGGCGCGTCGATCACGGGAATCCCGTCGGGCAGCACGTCGATCAGGCCGCCCCATGCCTCGACGATCTGCGCGTCCTTCAGCGCGGGAAAGATCGCCTTGAGCTTCGCGAGCGCGCGCGGCGCATGCGCGCGATTCGGCTGCGGCTGCGGATCGCGCGGCTCGATCGGCCCGGCCGCGCCGCCGATGCGCGCGCAGGCATCGCGCCACGCCGCCGCATTCAGATGCAGCCGGAATTTCTCGCGCTGCGACCAGAACTGCGGCCAGAACAGGCTCAAGCCGCGCAGATGGCCGAGCGTCAGGTCGACGTCGACCTGCATGTCGTCGGCGAGATTGATCGTGCCGTTCCTGCGTTGCCGAATGCCGAGGCCGTGGCCCCAGATCGTCGACGCGGACACGTCGGGCAACACGTTGGTACGCATGCAGGTACCGCGCACGGCCTGCTGCGGCAGCCGGATGCCGACGCCGTCGAGCAGTCGGAAGCTGGTCGCGCCGGCCGCGCAGATCACGCGCCGGGTGCGGATCGTGCCGCGCTCGGTCACGACGCCGACGACCGCGCCGCCGGCCGTCTCGATCGCCGTCACGCCGCAGCCTTCGAAGAAGCGCGCGCCGGCTTCGGCCGCGCGCGCCGCGAACGCGGCGGCCACGCGACGCGGCTCGGCCTGCCCGTCGGTCGCGGTATAGAGCCCGCCGAGCGTGCGCGCCTGCGTCGACGGGCCGCGCACGCGCTCGTCGATTTCCGTGCGCGTGAGCGTGCGCGTGTCGAGCCCGTGCTCGCGCGCGACGGCGAGCCACGCCTGGAACGACGCCCAGTCGTCGTCGTTGTCCGCCATGTAGAGGCAACCGCCCTGCCGCCACTCGAGGTCGAAGCCGAGCGCCTGCTCGAGCCCTTCCCAGATCCGCATGCCGGCCATCATCAGCGGCACTTCGGCCGACTCGCGGCCCTGCTGCCGCACGAAGCCCCACGCGCGAGTCGATTGCTGGCCGGCGATGCGCGACTTGTCGAGCACAACGGCCTTCAGGCCGCGCAGGCCGAGGTAGTACGCGGCCGCGCAGCCCATGATGCCGGCGCCGGCGATCACGATGTCGGCTTCGGCCGGAAACGCCGTGTCGGCGTGCGTCAATGCATCGTGCAGCGGATAAGTTGTCGTCATTGTTCTCTGTTGGCGTCGATCCATCCGGCGCATCCATCGACGTTCGCGATGGCGGGCACCGGATCAGGCTGTCGGGTTCCGGAAGGTGGTGGCTGGCGAACGCGCGGGAAGGCCGGTGAGCGGTTCAACCCGCCGGCCGCGGCCCGGCTGCCCGTCTTTGTCGCCGCTCGGCCGTCCCCATTTTTTCGCCTTGACGGCGCTATGTTACCGCGCGATAAACTGTATATCCATACAGTATCGCTGCAACCGAAATGATCCTCCCCCCATTCGATCCCCCGAAGCTGAACGATCTTACCGGGTGGTGGACGAAGTGCACCTATGCAGACGTGCAGCGCCTGATACTCGAAGTGCAGCATCTTCGCCTGACGCTGTGGGAACTGAAGGCTCATGTCGCGGACGCCTCGCGCCGGATCCGCGTGCTCGACCCCGGCATGCTCGCGCATGGCTCGGCGCTGCGGCGGCTGAATTACCTGCTCGAAAAGGAAATCGCGCGCGCGAATCCGATCGGTCGCTCGCGTGATGTGTATGCGCCGTTTTCAGACGAGTGGCGCGCGCGCGAGGCACTGCGCTGTACGTTGCGCGCCGAGCCCGAGCCCGCGGCAGCGGGCACGCTCCCGCGCCCGATTCCGGAATTTCAGCGCGTTACCTGGGCCGAGCTTCGCGATCGCTGGCGTCACCTGAGCGACAAGCAATCGAGCCGTCAGAACATCGAGCAACGCATGGTGCTCGAGATCGCGCGTCAGCGATCCGTGATTCTCGCGCGAGCGAGGAAACTGGTGGATGCCGCGATCGCCGAAGCGGGGGCGGAAGGAAAGCAGTTGTTCGCGCTCGATCAACTCCAGCGGCTGCTTTCCGTGGAGCGGGAGGACGGCGAGCCGTTCATGTATATGCCGGCGTAAGGCGATTGCATTCGGCCGCAATGGATCAATGATCGCGATGGAGCGCAATGCGCATCTCATTAGTACTTCACAACATAAAAGATCCGCTGCTCGCCATGTAATCAAGGCCCTTACGTCATTGCCGTCACGAGACGCCGGCCGCAACGTATCGACGATCGCCGACTGCGAATCCAAGCGCGGTCACCGCGTATCGGCTCGCGGACGAAATGCTGAAGGCGCGATAAGCGAGGCTACGTGCGCACGATCGCGCTCGCGCGCAGCAGCCCGTTGCAAATCGCAACCCGAGATCGATACGGAAGGTCGGAATGCGCGGGCCGCGTCGGGGCAGCCCCCGCCACCACCGGCATCGGTGTGATCAGTGTGAATAGCGCATTCGTGCGCGCGCCGCGCGATCGAACGGCTGCAGCCGAGCAAGCTGCTCGAGCGACATCGCGACGACTTCCAGCATATGCCGGGCGATTTCGTCGTCCGCCATACCGGCTTTGATGTACTGTTCGATGCTCATCGTGCGGGGCGGATGGCTGCCCGCTTCGCCGTCGACGATGTCGATCCTGGCGGTACGACGCTCCAGCGACAACATGACCCGCACAGTTTTACCGTGAACGATGGTCTGCATGCACAACGTGCTCATTCGCAGTCTCCCATTGCGTTGCCGTCAATCGATCGTCAAACGATACCTCACATTGTGGGGAATGAATCTCCAAACTTCCCCGAATATTGACAACCGTCAGAGATGAATCGAAGACGGTCACGCGCCGCCATCCGCGAACGGCGCGCGCCGTCCACGCCGCGCAATCGGTAGCGTCCGTCGTGGTTTCGCTGTGAATGGGGCCGCCCGCGTGGGGGGCCGCGGAACTCAACGCGCAGGCACGCGCCGGTCAGGCCGACGCCCGTCTTGCACGGGCAAACGTCGCGCTACGCGTAGCGGCTCAGCCACTCTTCGGAGAATTTTTTCGCATAGGCGACGGCTTCGGCTTCGGTATCGAATTCGCCCAGCTTGCGGAAGGCCGCCTCGCGGCTGAAACCCAGCTTCGTGACCTCGACCTGGGCGGCGTACTTGCCGTCCTCCGTCACGCGCGGGTCGCAGTTCATCTCGTACCCGCGCATCACAAATTTCTTCTGCATCGCATCAACGCTTTTTTTGAGACGGCGAAATCGTAGCATGGCGCCCCGCCGCGTTCATGCACGCTCGCGAAGGTAGCCGCAGCGGGTTCATTAGACTAAACCATCAAACGATCCGCGTATAAGATGCGGTTCCGCCCGACCGCGTGACGCGCCAAGTGATGTAAATATTTGTCGACGGAAAGCGGCCCGATGCCGCGCTCCGGACCGCGAAACGCCCTGCGCTGGTGCATCCCGCCGGCCGCATCGTAAGATTAGGCGCCGCCCTGCGAGGAATCGTGTCCCGGCACCGCGCGATCCGCGCCCGACGGTTGCGAACGGGCCAGCGCCGCGCGATGGAAGCCGGCGGGCCGCCGTAACGTCGTGACACACCTTTCACACAAACGCACCTTTCGCGACATGGAATGGCCGTCGTTTTGCGGTAAAGTTATCTTTTCCGCGCGTGGCCGGTCGGCTCGCCACTGGACGTCGTCAAGACTGTCCGCCGAGACTGCCGCAAGGCGTCGTTCTGAACGTCACGATCCGTTCCCGTAGCATGACCACTGAAGCAATCACCACGGATTCCCTCGCGGTTGCCGAGCGCGTGCGCGAGCTAATGACCCGCAACGGCATCGGCAAGCGCCAGCAGACCACCGAGCTGTGCCGCATTCTCGACCTGAGCTTTTCGCAAGGTCACCGAAAGTTGCGCGGCAGCAGCCCCTGGACGCTCGCGCAAATCAAGAAAGTCGCCGAAGCCTACGGCGAGCCCGCCGCACAACTGTTCGGCGCGCAAACGCTCGACCCCGGCATGGTCGGCGCCTATTCGCAGGAGGCCGTACTTTACGCCGGCGTCGCCGAAATTCCGTGCACCGCATGGATCGGTGCGCCGCTCGAAGCCGGCGCGCGCCCCGAGTTCGTCGCCTATGAACAGAACGGCCGCTGGCGCGTGCTGCGCCACACGGGCGTGCTGTACCAGAACGCCTACGACGTGCACAAGATCGAGATTTATCCGCGCCGCGCGGAGAGCGACAAGCTCGTCGTCGCGGTGATCGATCCCGATCGCGTCAGCGCGACCGAGCTGTGCCGCTATCTCGAACGGCAGGGTTTCGCGACGGCCGCGTTCGACGGCCTCGCGCCGTTCGTCGATGCGCTGCAGGGCCAGGCGTTCGACGCGGTCGTCACCGAATGGCTCTTCGACGGCAGCACGGCGGCCACCGCGATCAAGGCGGTGCGCACGTCCGACAATCCGGGCGCGCCGATCTTCGTGCTGACGGGCGATCTGCTCACGGGCCGCGCGAGCGAAGCGGACATCAGCGAAGTGATCCGCGCGTTCGACGTCGTCTGCTACGAAAAACCCGCGCGCATGGCGATCCTCAGCGCCGATCTCGCAAAACGGCTCGCACGCGGGTAACGCCCGCCGGCCGCGCCGCCCGCCTTCGCATGGCCGGCGCCCGCGCGGCGCAGCGGTCGCGAACAGGTTCCTCAGTACAATAGCCGGACCCTGTTCACGACCGGCATCCGCCGCCCCTCCATGGCCCGCCTCATTCCCGACGACTGGAAAAGCCTCGCCGCCACCGGCGCGGCCGAACGCGAGCGCGAGACGCTCGCCGCCCTCGAACACGCGCTGCCGGACACCTACACCGTCTATCACGGCGTGCACTGGACGCGTGCCGATCAAGGCTTTTCGGTGTTCGGCGAAGCGGCGTTCGTCGTCGTGAGCCCGGCCGGGCGCGTGCTGCTGATCGAACAGAAGGCCGGCTTCCTGCGCGAAACACCGAAGGGGCTCGTGAAGGTCTACCTGCAGAAGGAGCGCAACGTCCCGATCCAGCTCGCGCGCACGCAGGAGACGCTGCACCGGCGGCTGACCGCCGCGCTCGGTGCGGGCGTCTACGGCGTCGAGGCGCTGCTGTACTGCCCCGACTACTCGATCCGGGAGACGGCAATTGCCGGCGTCGCGGCCGACCGCATCGTCGACGCGTCGCGCAAGTCGCAGCTCGCGCAGGTGATCCTGCAGATCCTGCCCGAGCACGACGAAGCGTTGCCGAACGCGGCGAAGCTGCATCATTTCCTCGCGGACGAGCTGGCGCTCACGCCTGACACGAGTGCGCTCGTCGGGCAGGCCGGCACGCTCGTCACGCGGCTGTCGGGCGGGCTCGCCGAATGGGCGCGGCAGCTCGAGTTCACGCCGTTCCGCTTGCGCGTGACGGGCACCGCAGGTTCCGGCAAGACGCAGCTCGCGGTGCAGGCGATGCGCGACGCGGTCGCGGCCGGCAAGCGCGTGCTCTACGTCTGTTTCAACCGGCCGCTCGCCGACTACATCGCACGCATCGCGCCGCCCGGCGCGAAGATCGCGAACTACCATCAGCTGTGCGACTGGGTGGCGCGCGACGGCGGCTATACGCCCGACTTCGACGTGCCGGGTGCATTCGAACGGCTCGAGGCGCGCTTTGCGGAAGCGCCGATTCCGGAACGCTGGCGCTTCGACGTGCTGATCGTCGACGAAGGACAGGATTTCCACGCGCCGTGGGCAACGGCGCTCGAGCGCCTGCTCGCGCCGGACGGAGCATGGTGGTGGCTGGAGGACCCGCTGCAGAACCTTTATTTGCGCGAGCCCGTCGCGCTACCCGGCTGGGTCACGCTGAAGGCGCTGACCAACTACCGCAGCCCGCGCGACCTGCTCGAATTCGTGCGCGACATCGTCGGCCGCGTCGAGCCGCTCGTGGCGGAACTGCGCTCGGGCAGCCCGTTCGACGGTTCCGATCCGTCGGTGTCGTCATACGGTGAAGACGGCGCATCGGGCGACTCGCTCGCCGAAGCCTGCATCGACGCGACCAAGCGCGCGATCACGCACGCGCTGTCGCTCGGTTTTCGCAAGCAGGACATCGCGGTGTTGTCCTATCGCGGCCGCGAAAGCTCGGTGCTCGCGCAGCTCGACCAGCTCGGCCCACACCGCATCAAGCGCTTCACCGGCAAGTACGATCTGTTCGGCAACCCTGAATATCGCGAAGGCGACGTGTTGCTCGATTCGATCTACCGCTTCAAGGGGCAATCCGCACCGTGCGTGATCCTCACCGAGATCGACTTCGACACGCTGGATGCGCGCGCGGCCCGCAAGCTGTTCGTCGGCGCGACGCGCGCGACGATGAAGCTGCTGCTCGTCGCGTCGGTGCGCTCGGCCGCGCAGCTCACGAGCGGTTGATGCCGCGGCACGGCGCGCCCGGCATGACGGCGATCTCGGTCGCGATGCCTGTTGCAACAGTTGGGAACATTTCGTTCTGCCCGGGCCCCTTGTGCGCTCGCGTTTCGTCCTGTTCCGGCCATACCCGATGATTTATCCGCTTGCGGCCTGTCACTACGATGTCAGGTCATTCGTTGCAAGCGGAATATTCGATGGCCGACGTAAAAAAAGCGCCGTACTACAAGCCGCAAAAGGGATGGTGGGGACCAGAACTGAAGGAGTACAAGGGGCGCCACGGATGCGTTCCTCTCGAGACTCAAAAGACCGTGTCGATCGACAGGCATGCCCCGGGGGAAAAGCCACCACCACCCGCTCGTCTCGATGCGATTTCGCAAGCCTCGCAGACGCCGAAGCAACCGGCTGCGCGTCAATCACAGCCCAAGGCTGATCAGGCAACGCCTAAAGCGCCGCCGAAACAAGCGGAATCGGAAGTTTGCGAAAATCCACCGCCTTTCGACCTTCAGGACGTGCCAATTGCGATGGACAATTTGGGTTGGAAGGTTTCAGCCAGACTTGCGCGGATATGGTTTGCGGGTCATGCGCATACATACAATGACGCCCCGACCTCAAGCCAACCATCGAACGAAGTTGACGTCACCCTTGACTGGGTACTGAAATTCGGAAGCGTCAAGAAAAAATATAAAAGGCTTATCGATAGAGATATTTATAGCGAGCGGTCCATCCGCGCAGCCACAGATATCATCGAGCCCTTCGTCAAAAAGCTTTTTCTCGAACGACATTCAACGCTCAACATCAATACGTCGAGACTCACCGGCGATTTGCGAAAACTCCACAACAATTGGCAATTCCAGCTATTACCAATAAGAAATTGGGATACCCTCCATAATCTTACTCCCACGGATCTCACGGGGGCATTGGCCAACTTCAACATCTACGTCGCCATAGGCAACGTAGAAATCTCCTCAAGAGAGAAATATTTCAAATACGAAAAATCGGGAAATTCGTACTGCCTCAACGTGACCGGAAAAATCACGCACATTTATCTTTACGTGAAAGATAGTTACTCATTCAACGGAAAGCAATATTTGGGGCACTGGAATAAACGAGGGGTCATTATCGCCCCGGGAGCGTTACTCACGGAATCAAGCTCACCAAAGCAGGATTCCGACATCGATATTTTGGCAAAGAGCATCAACAAGCCAGTGGATACGCGCAGAAGTCTGTTTGGAAAATTCAAAGAATCGGACGTCTACTTTCCAGTCTACAATGCAGACTACAATCATTGGAGAGAAAGACACCGCCGCGGCATGGACTTCATGATATATTCCAAACCAGTCTATTTGAAGTTAAATAAACCCATTAACTTTGAGCTTGGCGAGATATGCAGACTAGAGCCATCAAATACATTGGCTTAGCCATTATCATTTTCATCAGCGCAGGTTTTATCGTCCATCTCAGTCGCCCTATCTATGGCCGATGCGATTTCTATGATAGGCCAGCCACATTGGATGGCGGCACGAAAAATATGAATGGCGTTCAATATCGATTCAAAATGTGCGGTACCGGCGGGAACGATCAAGACGCGACCAATGATGAAATAGTATTGGAAGTTTTCAGCGATAAAGGAGAACTTCTTGCAAGACGATATTTCGCGGTCAACTGGTATCACGGTGCACTTTTTCATCGACCGTTGAATTACGAGGGCAATCGGGTCCGTTATATCGACTTGATCGATGAATCGAGCCCTGAAAAAAAATACCTGTCGATTCCGCCAACCAAGTGGGACTGGCTTCGTGCCCGACTGCCGCTGTTTTGAGCCCCACGAAATAAGACCTCTCGATCATGGCGACATTCTAAATACACGCCATGGATCGAGCCGGGGAACTATGTCGTTGGGGGCGCAAGGCGCAGCCGCGTTGCTGCCCCTTGCGCCCCCTTCGCTCAAGCCACCCGAAACACCCCCACCGCCCGCCGCAACCCGTCGGCCTGCTCCTCGAGCGACGCAGCCGCTGCCGCCGCCTGCTCGACCAGCGCCGCGTTCTGCTGCGACACCTGATCCATCTGCGACACTGCGCGGTTCACCTGCTCGATCCCGTCACGCTGCTCGTTCGACGCAGCCGCGATCTCGGTCATGATGCCCGTCACGCGGCCGATCGCCTGCTGGATGTCCTGCATCGTCTCGCCAGCCACGCCGACCAGCCGCGAACCCGTCGCGACACGCTCGACCGACTCGCCGATCAGCGTGCGGATTTCCTTCGCGGCCGAGGCCGAGCGCTGCGCGAGCGTGCGCACTTCGCCCGCGACCACCGCGAACCCACGGCCCTGCTCGCCCGCGCGCGCGGCTTCGACCGCCGCATTCAGCGCGAGGATGTTGGTCTGGAACGCGATGCCCTCGATCGTGCCGATGATGTCGGCCACCTTCTGCGAACTCTGGTCGATCTCGTTCATCGTGCCGATCACTTCGCCGACGACCGTCGCGCCGCGCGTCGCGATCTCGCTCGCGCTGTCCGCGCAGGCCTGCGCCTCGACCGCGTGATCGGCGTTCTGCTTCACGGTCGCCGTCAGCTGTTCCATGCTCGCGGCCGTCTCCTGCAGCGCGGATGCCTGCTCCTCGGTGCGCTGCGACAGGTCGGTGTTGCCGGCCGCGATCTGGTGCGTCGCGGTCGAGATCGCTTCGGAACCCTGGCTGACCTGGCGCACCGTATCGGCGAGGCTGCGTTGCATGCCCGTCACGCCCTTGACCAGTTCGGCCATCTCGTCGCGCGACGACCAGCGCACTTCCGACGTCAGGTCGCCTTCCGACAGGCGGCGGAAATGCGACAGCAGCCGGTTCACCGGTTGCGTGATCGCGAAATGCAGGCCGACCGCGCAGCCGAAACACGCGGCGAGACCGAACGCAATGCCGGCGAGCGCGCCCGCGCGCATCCAGCCGTAATAGGTCTGGGCCGTGTCGTAGACCTCCTTGCCGCGTGCGGCCTGGTACGCATCGAGTGCATCGGTCGCCTGCGTGAGCGCCACCGACAGCGGCGGCGCGACCGTCATCAGCAGCCGGTCGGCGTCGTCGCGACGTCCCTCGCGGATCGCGTCCATCAGCGGCTTCAACGCCTGCCCGATCAGCGCCTGGCGCGCGGCGTCGAGGCGGGTCGCGAGCGGGCCTTCGTCGCCGTCGTGCGGCATGCCCGCGTAGGTGCGCCACGCGGCGTCGGCCTTCGCGAGATAGCTGTCGGCCTTCTTGACGAGATCCGGCACGTCCGGCGCCTCCGGATGCAGCAGCGCGCGGTCGAGCGTGGTACGCACGATCGTCAGGTTCAGGCTCGCAGCGGACAGCGCGGTCTTCGCGGCCAGTTGGCGCGTATAGGCCTCGTCGAGCGCACGGTTCGAGCTCTGCATGCCGGTGAGGCCGATCAGGCCCGACACGACGAGCAGCACGGCGACGAGACCGAGCGTGGAAAAAATCCGCGTACGGATCGAGAAACGGGAAAACAGGGCGTTCAGGTTCATGACGGCACGTGAGCGATGAAAGGTGCCGCGCCATTCGGCGCGCGGCACTCTGGATTACGGTTTGCCTGCAAAAAACTTGAGTCCGGCCCTCTTTCGGGCTGATCGCGATCAAATTTCCGCCCC
>Ga0105239_10002326_pt1 | contig 24252 bp, 20 predicted proteins | sample KBSC44metaG_FD_92761 | JGI IMG/M metagenome (GOLD analysis project Ga0105239, IMG submission 92761) | Corn rhizosphere microbial communities from Kellogg Biological Station, Michigan, USA - KBS C4-4 metaG | ecosystem: Host-associated > Plants > Roots > Rhizosphere > Soil | place: Michigan, USA...
TAATTCACACGTCGTTCTGATCCTGTTCTGGTCGTCAGGGTGATTAACGGACCCAGTTCTGATCTGTCGAGTAAAACAGATCTCTTCCTGTCCATGGGAAGAATGCGCGCATATGGATAAATCCGGGAAACAAGCTCTCCGTCAATCCCAAAACAAAAGAAAAAAGAAAAACAAAGATTGACGGAGAGCCCAATCCCACCTAAAGCAAACAATGCAGGTGTTTCCTTGCTCCTACTTCATTGTTCGGATCAGCTTAAAAACATTCAGGAAAAACTGGAAGTCGCTGCCACTCAAAACAAGGCCAAATGGATCCCCGCTTTCGCAGGGATGACGTATTCTCAATCCTGATTATTTGTCACTCTATTATTTCTGTGGCCGAATGCTTGACAACGAATTCAGAATCATGCAAAGTATACACAACTCGAAAATCGAGTGACCAATCATCAAGACCAGCGGAGGGATCAGGCCCGAAGATGCTGGGGCAACCTGTCTGATTTTCCTTAGACAAGGTGCCAACTCCTACGGCCGGGTGCCGAGAGATGAGTTGAATTCCAGGAAGTCTCGTTTTAGTTTTCAGTCTTCCACTCATGATCTCAAAGAGCCCCAGTTACCGTATGGTGATTGGGGTTTTCTGTAATCAATAGATTTGGGAGGTCCGATATGAGCAGTTTATCCAATTCCTTTATCTCTTCCAATACCATCAACAATCCCAAATTCATTCGCTCGATAGCCTTTTTTGGAAGCGATAACGGCATGCTCATTCCAGATCTTAAAATGAAAACACGGTCTTTTCGTCAGCGCCGAAGCACGACTCAACAATTTCTAAAAGCTCCTCCAGCGCTTCGCCCTACCATTCATGATGAAGAATTCAGCTGGATTCTTCCCCATAATTTTATCTCCGAATCAGGGGCTCACTTGGCAGGCTATGATGTAAAAGCTCGCCTCGTAGGTCCTAAAAATGCGCCTGTGATCCTGACACTGGGCGGCATTTCTGCAAATCGCCACGCTTGCGCTAAAGCCAGTGAAAATATCAACGGCTGGTGGCCGGAAATGGTCGGCGAGAACCAGGTTTTGAATACGGCTCAATACCGCATTTTATCGTTTGACTTTCTTCCGGGTAATGAGGATCCATCAGCAGTCAGCCCTGAAAAAGTAGTCAGTTTGGATGGGGGAACACCGGAGCATCTCAATTCCTCAGTGGAACGAGGTGCTCCATCTCCCCGCATAAGCACCGGTGATCAAGCTCGCATTGCAAAATTCATTTGCAAACAACTCAACATTCAATCCCTCTATGCCCTGGTCGGTGCCTCCTATGGTGGCATGGTCAGCCTGAGCTTCGCGCAACAATTTCCGACGATGGTAGAACGCCTGATTGTACTGTGTGCAGCCCACCGGCCTCATCCGATGGGTTCGGCCTGGAGAAGCATTCAACGAAAACTCGTTCGTTTTGGCTTGGAAACGGGCCAACCCGATAAAGCTCTCAGCCTGGCTCGCGAACTCGGTATGACAACTTATCGAACCTCTCAGGAATTCGGTGAACGTTTTGCCGTTTGCCCCGAGCAAGCAGCACAAAAAGCGGCTTCCCCGGTTGAAGCGTATTTAGAAAGCCGTGGACAAGCCTTCCTGGGCACCATGAGCCCGCAACGCTATCTTAGCCTTTCAGAATCGATTGATACCCACTATATTGATCCAAGCTCACTGAATGTGAATTTAACCCTGATCGGCTGCCGTCAGGATCAATTGGTTCCTATCGACGAATTACGTTTATTAGCTTCCGGTAGCAGAGGCCATGCTCGCGTTGTCGAATTTGACTCCTATTTCGGTCACGACGCCTTTTTAAAAGAAACTGACATCATTTCCAAAGCACTTCAAAGCGCTTTAAAACCGTGTTGTTGATATTAATATAATTGGAGATTTCCATTTCCCATGGCACTTCCTTCTTCTAATAGCAATCTTGTAAAACACCCATCCGAACGTCCTCTCCCTCCATTTCATGCAGACAACAATCAAGCTTCATCCTCATCACCCTATGCTGCAACGACCTTAACCTCTCGGGCAGCCGTTGATAAAGATTCCAATTACGGCTCCGTCATGCCGCCACTCTATTTATCCAGCAATTACACATTTGATGGATTTAAAGGGAAGCGTCAGTACGACTATTCCCGGAGTGGAAACCCGACTCGTGATGCAGTCGGTCAAGCTATTTCGGATTTAGAAGGGGGTGCGGGTGCTGTTCTTACCGCATCCGGCATGGGTGCCCTTGATCTCCTTTTCCATTATGTTCGCCCGGGTGAGCTGATTTTTGCACCGCATGATTGCTATGGCGGAACGTATCGACTGCTTCGCTACAAAGCGGACTTCGGTTTTTATCGCGTACGCTTTTTGGATATGACGGACTTGGCAGGCCTTGCGTTGGCCTTGGCGGAAGAAGCACCCAAGCTCTTACTGCTGGAATCTCCCAGCAACCCCTTGTTGCGCTTAACCGATATTCGCGCCGCCTGTGAACTGGCTAAAACCTACGGCGTGTTATGCGCCGTCGATAATACCTTTATGTCGCCGATACTTCAGCAACCTCTTTCCTTAGGGGCGGACATTGTTATCCATTCAACCACCAAGTATTTAAATGGACATGGGGATGTTGTTGGTGGAGCGCTTGTATCTAAGAATAAAGAGCTCCATGATCACTTTGCATGGTGGGGAAACTGTATTGGTAATACCGGTGCCCCCTTTGACAGTTATATGACTCTTCGCGGACTCAGGACCTTAGAGCTCCGTGTCCGTCAGCAGGAAGACACAGCAAGAGAAATCGCCGAACTGCTCAATCAACACCCGGCCATCAGCAAAGTTTACTATCCCGGTTTGGTCGATCATCCCGAGCACCGCCTGGCCTGTCGCCAGCAAAATGGATTCGGGGCGATGATCAGCTTCGAACTCGCGGGTGGAGAGCCTGAATTGGTTCAGTTTTTAAATCAACTGAAACTCTTCAGCTTGGCGGAATCCCTTGGCGGCATTGAAAGCCTGGTGGCTCACCCCGCGACTATGACTCATATTGCAATGGCGCCCGAAGCACGCGCTGAAGCCGGAATCAGCGATCAGCTTTTGCGTTTGTCGATTGGCTTAGAGGCTGTTCGAGATTTGAAAAACGATCTGCTAGAAGCCCTTAATCTGATTTGTGTTGAACACCAGGATGCAGCTCTCAGCTTGGTTTAGGAGATTTTAAAAAACTAAGTTTGTACAACAATTCACTGGCTATTGAATTGTGAATTGTTCGGGCCTAAAGCCAGATTGCTTCCAACTTTTATGTTGAGAGCTAATAAAGCTACCTTCAGCTTGCGCCCATTCTTTAGCGAGCTGTGTTTTTCCGTTAGCTTCTAACTCTTCAGCACGCTTTTGTAAGCGGCGGCGTAATTCCTGGACTTGTTCTGGTGGATACATGTCTTTTTTAAAATAAGTTAGAAAGTGTGGACTATAGGGATTTTTTATTTCTATTCTTTCAAAAGGTATTGTCCGACGATATTGTGAACCTGCCGGGTTTTCAAGACTAACTATTTTATTTTCAAATTCTTGTCGCTCAGCTCTAAGCCTTTTGCTCTCTACACTTCTAGCTTTACGAGCTTTACGAAATTGTGTACGAGTATTACTCATGAATTTTTTTGACTCAGAGCTTTCGTCAGGAACAGCTATTGTTGATGATGATTTTTGGCTTGAGTCGTCACGAGACACACTATTTGGCATTGTTACAGGACTGCCCTGCCTTACTTTATCCAGGCGCTCCTGATCATTTCTTTTCATTTGACGTTTCATACGAGCTTCAAATGTATTGTTTAACAAACTCTGGGTTCTTTTAGCTACTTTCCCCAGCCAAGTGTTTGTTTTTTCTCGTTGAGCTGATTCTTTTTCGCTAACAACAGCCGTTTTAGAACTCAGAGAACTGGCTCCATCTTTCTTTACATCGTTTTGACTACTAAATGCTGTTGTATCGTTAGGCTGCCCCATCATCTGTTGCCTCTCAAGCATACGCAGTTGAGCTGATGCGGAAGTCTGTCCTTCGTAAGACACTCTAAATCCACTTGGCTTACCAAGAAGGGATCTTTCGCTGAAGCGAGAAGCAGATCGAGAAAAAGACATATTTATCACCAAATATCAAACTAAACAGGGCTGAGAGTGCGAACATCCATTCTAAAACAGAATAATTCAAAACGTGCTAAACGCTTGATATGCTTATAAAAAAAATATATTTAATTAATGCAGCTAGCGCGTATATTAATTAAACATGTAAAGATGTGCTTAGCTTAATAAGCAAAATTAAGTCTAATTTATGAGTTTATAGACTATAAGAAAGCCATAAAGATGTTTATAATACTGAATCAACACGCTTGTTCTTTGAACATAACTGAATCACTCGGATAGAACTTCGATAAAAATCAAGCCGCGAAATATTGGGATTATAGGTAGGATAATCAATTTGATTGTCATATTCAATTAACAAGCCAAGACGATGCATCGCATATAAGACTTTTTCAAGTGATTTGATCGGAATAGCGAGACCTCGCTTATCCAGCTGATCCCAAATATCTAAAAGATGTAATGGACATCCTGCATCCCATAAACAATTTAATATATTTTCTTCCAAACTCTCTTCCATTTATGTTTGTCCATCATCAAAATGAGGCTTAGCCCATTGAACAATTTTGTGACTCAGCGGATCGTTCAATGTCGGTGTTAATGCCAGCAAAGCTAAGAGCCCACCAATACCCTTATACATAGGGTGTGTTAATTCAGTAAAAAAGGTATGTGGATAATTTTTAGCAACGCTTTTCCCTATTTTTTGATAGGTCCTATCTCCCAATGTAATACCGATTTTTGCGGCCATAAACGGAAAAATACCATTGGCCGTTACCTGATAGAGCGCCTCTTCTTTCCGAGATTTAGAATCCGGTTGATGAATCAGGGCATACGCATAATACGGCAATGCCAAAGACCAGCCTAAAGCTCCCATCCAGCGCTTTTTAAGCAAACAACCGATTGTCCCCAAGTCGCTCAAAAAGGCAAAGATGCGCCATGGCCACTGCCGACAAGGTTGCTTGTCATTTTGATCCTCATTGTTCTGAGCTGAGGATGTCACACTTGAACTATCCCCACCCACGTTCTCAGGATAAGCGTTTAATCGATGATAGTGAAAACCCGCCATCAGAGGTCCAGGACTTGAAAGATTCGAAAAATTTGGCTGCTGAAAATTGAGCCCTGTTGAAGAACTCATCATGGTGATTCCTTTCATGCCATTGCCGAATCAGGCAATGGCAGCTTGAGCGCTATCGATTAAGTCTTGCTATCTCAAGAACTATTCAAACAAATTATGACTCAGCTAGGAAAAGCTTCAAGGTATATTTGTGAAGCTAAACACGTCTATACATCATGGTATATGACTTCGCCGGATTAATTTTTAAGTACAAAAGGCAATAATAAGTAGCCATCCTGAAGCATTGGAATTGATAGCGCAGCACCCTCTTGCGCAGAAAACAAAGTGCATTGGGTTCTTGAGGTTAATTTTTGGAAATTTCAGTTTGTAACTTTATATAAATAATATTTAGTTTACTGTTCAGTATTTTATTGCTCTATCGATACTCCAAACAGAGTATGGCTCTAAAGTTCGGAGGGTTGCTTTGTGGTAAGCGTAATTAGCGATTCTACAGGGACAGGTGCATCCTATTTACAGGCTTCTTCAGCGATCACGCAAGCAAAAGCTCAGGCCAGTACTGGAACCACTGCTACGCAGGCTCCACAAGCTCTCAATAACCAGGTTGGGGCAGACCCTTCAGAGTTAGATCAGTTAGTTGCCGATATGACCGCCGCTCAAACTGCCGCTCAAGGGATTGTGTCTACATCCAGCGTCACCAAAGATGCCACGCTCAAAAATGATTTGGCTCTTCTACAGGACAAGGCCGGTTCCCAGTTTAGTGACTTGATTACCTCAATGAATACCGCTCAAACCGCTGCTAAAGGGGTTGCGTCTACATCCAGTGTCACCAAAGATACCACGCTCAAAAATGATCTGGCCCTTCTGAAAGACAAGGCCGGTTCCCATTTTGATGATTTGATTTCCTCAATGAATGCCGCTCAAACCGCTGCCGCTTTGGTTCAGAAAACGAAAGATCCCGGCGCCAAAGCCAACTACCAAAGCCAGCTCAGCAGCGCCGTTTCCAATATTAAATCTATTTTATTCGGCAGTACAAGTACCAGTAGCGCAACGATTGGCGGGAGTGTAGTGAGTTTAAACGAGACTAACGGTACCCTCAGTGTCGCTACGCCACAAACCGTGACCAATGCCAAAACGGGTGTCCAATCTACGCTTAACGTTACCAAGGCCATCACTGGTGAGAACCTGAATACCTATAAGCAAAATCAAAATTACCAAAGCCAGCTCAGCAGCGCCGTTTCCAATATTAAATCTATTTTATTCGGCAATACAAGTACCAGTAGCGCAACAATTAGCGGTAATGTGGTGAGTTTAAACGAGACTAACGGTACCGTCAGTGTCACTTCTTCACAAACCGTGACCAATGCCAAAACAGGTGTCCAATCTACGCTTAACGTTACCAAGGCCATTACTGGTGCAAATCTTAACACCTATAAGCAAAATCAAGATTACAAAACCCAACTGGCTACCCAAGTTAGTAATATTAAATCCCTTTTATTTAACAGCAGCAGCAGCAACAACGATTTTCTTATCGGGGACGATGCCTCCCAAGGATCAATTGGCGACTGTTATCTAATCACGGGTTTGAACGGCGTAGGCTTCAGTAACGATGCAAGTTTAAAGTCAACGCTCGCAAACAGGGTAAGTGTCAACGAGACTAATGGAAGCATCAATGTTACATTTCAGCATGCCGTACAGGATAAAAAAACCGGTGCCGTAAGTAATCAGAATGTCACCACGGTGGTCGATGCCAGCGGGCTTAAGGCGATTGAGAGCAAGAACTACTATGCCCATAATGCTGAGGCATTTACCAATGTGCTGGAGCGGGGCTATTCCCAATTTCGGGTTACCACCCATCAAACCAATCAATCGGTTATGCTCGGGGACAGTGGCGGCAATACGTCTACCTTTCTGAACAGTCTCACCGGCAAAGCCACATACTTACAGGGTATCTACAATCAGAGCCTGAGCAGTCTGGATACCAATCTACAGCAGATTGTCAACAGCAATGGTCGCTATATTGTTGCCGCCGATACAAAAAGTGTAACAAGCAGTGGCGTTGTTAGTAGTCACGCCTATCTGGTCAAAGGCTATGATAGTAGCTCCCAAACCGTGAAGCTGGTTAACCCCTGGAACTCTAACCAGGATGTCAACATGTCCCTATTGACCTTCCAGCAGAACTTCCAGTGCTTTGACGGGATTGATACAGCAGCTTAGGCACAACAGGGGCCTTTAAGTAGTCAGGCATTAAGATTTTTGATAAATCAAAGCGTCGCTAACGATTAAATCAGAAGCGGAATAACACTATTTTAAATAGCATGTCCCTACCGAGTACGCTTCGTGTGAATGGCGCTCTTTTTAAGCGCGGGGAATTTGATATTTAGGATCGTAAGCTCTCGCTGGAACTGGCTTTAAATCCCAAACCAGACCGAGCTTGCTCATCAACCAAAGCACGTAATAACTGATGTCAATTTCCCACCAATAGAAGCCCTGACGAGCCGTACCCTGGAACATGTGGTGATTATTGTGCCAACCTTCACCCAGAGTAATCAAGGCAAGCCAGAAATTATTCCGACTTGTATCATCCGTATTATAACGACGGCTGCCATAAACGTGGGCCAGGGAATTAATCGTGACAGTACCGTTAAATAGCAGGCATGTACTGATGAAAGAACCCCAAACCAAAAGTTGCCAGCCATTCGTATGAAGTTGAGGCGCATAGACTCGCAAAATTTCACCCAAGGTAAAGGAGAAAATTGCCAAACCGACGACACCAATTCCATCAAAGCGATTAAGGAAACGAAGCTCCGGATATTTGGCCAAATCGGGCACACGAGAAAGATCCGTGACCATCGTAGCATCGGTTAAAAGCCAACCAATATGGGCCTGAAAAAAACCGTATTGTTTCGGAGAATGCAAATCTTTGGGAGTATCGGAGAATGAATGGTGCTTGCGATGATGTGCGGCCCACCACAACGGACCTTTATGGGCTGATAATAGACCCCACAAGCCAAAAATGAACTGCATAAAACGGCTTGTTTTATAAGTTTTATGCGAAAAATAGCGATGATAAATACCTGTGACAGCGAACATCCGAAACACGTACAAGGCAAAACAATAAGCCAAGGCCGCCGGGCTCCAACCCACAAAAAACATCCAGAGAAAACCGCTGTGTTGAATAACGAAGGGAAGAACCTGAGTCCATTTGATTTGATAAACACCAGGTTCAAAGTCTTCCGCTTTGTACACATCGGCATCAAACCACCGAATGCAAAAGGTTTTAAAATGTTCCCATGCCGATTTGGAGGGCCGAGCAGGGTGTTCTGAAGGTTGAATAGCATTTATTGCTTCAGATAGAGGTGGAAACTGGATTGCGCTTGAATTCATGAGTCTTATTCCTTCGTACTACCATCCTAATACGAAATCTCAGAAATCAGCAGCTTTTCTTCCTTGTTTAAACAAAACACTCACTCGTCTGTCTCTGTCGGCTCAACAATAAAAAGCGCAAAAAAAAGCCGGGTTTAGAACCCGGCTTTTTTTATTAGATTAGTGAGGGTCATGCTTATCTTTAAAGATAGCAATCCGTTCGCCTGCCTTCATTGTCTGGAGCTTCATGCGTTCCATAAAGCCAATTTTTCCGCCTGACTGATGGGCTTCCTCTGAATATTTATTAATCCGTTCCAAATTATCGTAGAGCTCTTTCTCTTCATGAGGGTTGATGGTTCCGTTATTGACACCTTGCTGGATGCGTTGCTCATCCATCTGTTGCCAACCGTTTTTTGCAAATGCAGAGGATGCCATTGTACTAATGAGCAAGCCACTCATTAATCCTACAAATACCTTTTTCATATTTTATCCTCCTTTATTAGCGTATTTATTATTAAAGAGCATATTGCTTGGCTGAGCAATTAGAAACCTGCATAATTTTATCTATTAGCCAATGCGCTAAGTGGGTACTAGACAGTCATCAGGCACATTTCAATGTTCCATAACAAAACCAGAGCTTGAACCTGCTACCGAGCTACCGGAAAACAGGGTAATCTTTCACACTATTGCCGGTATTTCCGGTTGGTTTAAAGTTTTGTTAAAAACAGTTAATTTGACGACTTGCATAGTGTCCGTATTTTCAACACCTTTAAACCCAAAGGATTGGGTTAGTTTTAACATTGGCACATTACTATGTAAAATATAGCCATATATATCTCGAATATTTTCCTTTTGGGCGATTTCAATTAATCCGCTGAGCATTTGTCGTCCCAAACCTTTACGATGATAATTATCTTGAATAATAATCCTGAAGACGGCTGTTTGTTGATCCACTCTCTGCCGTGATAACCGGGCAACTCCGACAATATCCAGGTTTTGATTCACACCAACCAAGCTCAATTCCCGGCTATAATCGTTAAAACAAACACGAGCTAAGCGCTGATGGGCGGTTCGTTCATCGAAGGGGAAATCAAATTTAAACGTTTCATACACACTATTGTCTGTGAGTCGCGTGTGAAATTCTCGGATAGCGGACTCATCACTGGCAAGAATCGGTCGCAGAGTCATTTCTTCAGCATTTTTGAGCGTAATAGTTGAAATATACTCATACGGATATGCACGAATCACATTTCTTTGTAGCAAACCCGACTCAAAAGCTTCCCGGGTATGTAAAATCACGCGAGCATCCAGAGCGATTAATGCTTCAGATCCCCCGCGAGCCAGGAGTGGATTAATTTCCACTTCTTTGATTTCCGGATGGTTCACCACTAAGTAGCTGAAGCGAACCAGCAGATCTTCCAGTTCTTCTCGGTTGATCGGGGCCTGGCCACGAATCCCTTTTAAAGCTTTAGCAATTTTGGTGCGATCTATTAAAAGCCCAGCCAAAGTACTGTTTAAAGGGGGCAGGGTAAAAGCAACATCTCCAAATAGTTCCACATACGTTCCACCTGCACCAAAGGCCAGAACCGGGCCAAACTGAGGATCGTAACTGGCTCCCAATAATAGCTCAGTCCCGTGCAGTTTCATCATAGGCTGAACCGTAACGCCTTCAAAAATCACGTCCGAGTCCAACGATTTAACAGCGTTTTGAATTTCTCCAAACGCTTTGACAACGGCCTCTGAAGAGGCAAGATTCAATTTTACGCCCCCGATATCAGACTTATGCGTAATTATGGTTGAGTGAATTTTGAGAACGACAGGGTATCCTATTTTATCAGCCGCTTCAACTGATTGCTCAAGTGTATTGGCAATAACGATGGGCGTCACCGGAATTTGATATTGCGCTAAAAGCGCTTTGGATTCCGCCTCGGTTAACGTATTTCTGCCCTTGGCCATAAGCTCACGTAAACCTTCAGAGATGTTTGCAATAGGAATGCGGGTTAACGCATCCTGATCGCGAGAATCGGGCGTTTCATAAAGGCTTTCCAGATTTTTGCTGTAACGCCACATCAGCGAGAAAGCCTTTGCCGCAATATCGGGGTAACTGAAGGCAGGGATATTGCTTCGATTTAAAACTTCAGCACCCGCTAAAACATCATTGCCGCCCATCCAACTCGCAATGATAGGTTTACTTCCTTGTTTGAGGGCAGCGGTTAACGCTTTGGCGGTTTCACGAGGTTGAGTCATTGCCTGGGGTGTTAAAATCACTAAAATACCATCTGAGTTCGGATCATCACTCATAACCTCTAACGTTTTGGCATACCGTTCCGGACTGGCATCTCCTAAAATGTCAATCGGGTTTCCATGGCTCCATGCATCGGGCAAAAATTGATTTAATTGTGCAATCGTCTCCGCTGTTGGAGTTGCAAGTTCTCCTGCGGACATAATTAAGGCATCGGTTGCGATTACACTGGGACCACCGGCATTTGTAATAATATTGAGCTTCGGACCTTTGGGAAGCGGTTGTTTATCAAGCAGATCGGCCATCGCGAATAGCTCTTCAATACTATCTACGCGTAAAACACCACAGCGTTTAAAAGCTGCATCCAATACAGCGTCACTACCAACCAAGGAGCCGGTATGTGATGCAGCGGCTTTGGCGGCACTTTCAGTCCGACCCGGCTTAATAATGATGATCGGCTTTTCCAAGGCCACTTCTCGTGCCGCAGACAGAAATGATTGAGCATTACCAATCGTTTCCATATAGATAACAATACTTTTGGTATTGGGATCATCGCCGAGATAGTAAATAAGATCTCCCCAATCCACATCCAGCATACTTCCGATACTGGCAAAAACGCTAAACCCGACGTTACTGGAAAGGCTCCAATCTAAAACGGCAGTACATAATGCGCCACTTTGACTCAAAAAACCGACATGCCCGGGCTTGGCAATTGTCGCGGCAAAAGTTGCATTCAAACCGCTGGTTGTATTCATAACGCCAAGACAATTTGGACCAATGATCCGCATGCCGCTTTTTTTGGCAATTTTAAGAATTTCCTGTTCCCTAATAGCCCCTTCCGGACCAATTTCCTTAAAGCCCGCAGAGATGATAATAGCCCCCGGAATTCCCTTATCTGAAGCTTCTTGGATGATGGGAGGAATGCTTTGTGCAGGAGTAACAACGATCACTAAATCGATCGGATCGGTAATGGCAGTTAAAGAAGGATAAACCTTGATTCCTAGTAAATTGTCCCGTTTCGGATTAACAGGGAAAATGGTCCCTCCAAAAGGGCTGCTAAGCAGATTCCACAAAATCGTCCTTCCAACGCTTCCCGGTTTATCCGTGGCACCCACTATAGCAATGTTTTTAGGTTTAAAGAGACTGTCGAGTCTGTTAGGGATGGCTGAAAATATATTATGGGAAGGTTCAGTACCGTGACGGTCAGTTGCAAACAGGTTTTGCATCATTTATCTCCGCATCTTGGAAGGATAGAACTCTTTTATAGTGTAACTATCATACGAAAGACACGGATTGTGGTGAGATTTTTCAGTTGTTTTTTACCTCATCATGGCTGGGCCGGATTAGGATGCTTTCTTTTTATCTTTTACATCCTTGCCCTTATTTTTATCTTCGGAGCTTTCAAGATGTAAGGCTTTTAAAATAGGCTTTAACAAGTGGTTATTAATGGTAGGAGCCACATAGGCTAGAGCAACGATGGTCCCCATCGTACTGCCTAACCTCAAAACACCTGATAATGCCCGTGGTATTTCTTTGTAAGGCAGTTCTACTCCCTCTTTGAACTTAGCAGCGATAAGGCGATTATGCCGACGAGCTTCCGCATTACCGTTGATCGCGGCACCCACATCCTTAAAAGTCTTAAACTCTCCAAACTCTTTTTTCAAGGCTGGAATTCGCTTGGCAACATGGAAAGCAATCTTCTCAAAAAGAGGAGAAAGCATTAAATGACAAGCCAAACACATGGATTGATGGAAAAATTCTCGGGCAGCTGAGTAATCCCTATCTTTTTTAGGTGTACTGGTATCTAACTCGGTTGCGGTCGGTCTTAATATCGCATTTGTAATGATCAGTGCTGAAACGGCATGACTTTGAAATTTAGTCGTGTCATAAAAATTCAATCGTTGAGGCTTGTTTAAAGCTCGACTAATAGGGTTTATCATAAGGAAGGTGCCCTATAGGAATACAAAGAGGGATTCATTGTATTTTGATAATAAGACGGGTTCGAATTTGATGAATTGAAACTAATCGATCTTTGAGAATTATTCGGTTTCGCAACCTGATTTTGTGAGAGGTAAGAAAAAGGTTTTGGAGGTTGAGGAGATGGTTTTTCCGGTTTGTGAGACATTCCTGGTTCGTGTAAATTAGTCGCATCAGGCTTTGTTGGATGAGGTTTCTTGGCATTAAGCCCCAAAAGCCCAATGGCTGCAGTGGTAAAAAAGGGAATCATCATGTTTCCACCCGCGATTCCACCAATTGAAAATACTTTTCGAATTACCTCTTTATCAATATCCCTGGAGTTCGGTTTAAAAAATCTGGGTGCTATGAATTTTGCTCCCAGAAGTCCGAAACCAACGACAAAGGGAATCCCGATCAGTTCCGATAACGACTCTCTGAGAGCAGCATACTTTTTACGCTGCATCGGCTCATTTGGATTACAGAGTGTTATGGTGGGCCGTACTGTCGCCAAAGTTAAACAGTTAAATGTAAGGATGGATAGAATCGTCGTCGGACTATCGCTTCCTAATTTATTAAGCAATTTATAAAATGGATTTGATGTATTCATCGCTAAATCCGCAACCATTTTTAACGCGATAAAATCCCGTTAACTCAACTAAAATTGAATATTGGAACAATTTAAATAGTATTAATTAAGACCCGGTGATGTTAATTGTTTTGATAAAAATTCTTTCAACTCCGCCTTGGTCGGCAGACCCGCCGTTGCACCCGGTTGTGTAGTTGCAAGCGCTCCTACCCCATTTGCCTCACGCAATATACTTTCTATTTCACTTGGCGTTAAAGCCAAAGCCGTTTCTTTAACCGTTTTATTCTTGCTTTCGGCTAAGGCATAAATACCGCCCAATAATCCTGCAACAAAGCCATCACCCGCACCAGTCATTTCCACAGAAGCAACAGTAAAGCTTTTCACGCTTCCTTCTCCTTTTGAGGAAATGTAGAAAGCACCATGCTCTCCCATGGTCACAACGAGCAAGCTCGGTTGATATTCTTCAAAAATAGCTCTGGCAGCATCTTTTAAATCGGATTTATCAGATAAAAAGTGGAGCTCGTTATCACTCAATTTTAAAATATCTACCTTTTTAGCCGACTCTTTTAAACAAGTCGTCAATCGATCTTTTTGCTCTGTCCATAAGCAAAGGCGAACATTGGGATCATAAATTGTCAAAACGGTTGCGGGAAAACGATTAAGAATTTCATCCAAACTTTTAGCTCCTGCAATCGTGGATTGCATTACAGAACCAAAATACACAAGCGATGTTTCCGCAAAGCATGAGACCGGCAGCATACTACTTTGCAATAAACTGTCGGGTGCATCTTTTGACGTAATATTGTCTAAAATGCGATTGCCTGTCTCTTCCGTAAACACATAAGATTGTCGCGTGCTGGCTTGAGATATTTTTATGGCTAAATCGGTTCCAACACCGGTTGATTTCAAATAATCAAATAGCCATTTCCCAAATAAATCCTCGGAAACGCCTCCCATAAAATTTACAGGATAACCTAAGGTTGCCAAAGCAACTGCAACATTCGCCGGAGCTCCACCAGCTGCCAGTTTAAAATCATAAATTTTAGGCTCTTTAAGCCCTGGCTCCTGACAGACCCAATCCACCAAAAGTTCACCAATAGTAATAATCGATGGCGTTTTCACCAATGTAGACCCTCGGTTTCCAGATTGCAGTTAAGGATTCGATTTCAACAAAGCATTAAGGATAGAAATAGTACTAAAATTAGCGCTTACCATGCATGCTCAAGATTGAAATACTCTGCTTCGCTTAGATAGACCCTCAAAAAAGCGAAATAGAAGATAAAGCCAAGGTAATTTAAAAAGAGAATTTGTCAACTATTTAACTCTAAAGTGTTGTCTTAGTGTCAGGTTAACACGGGTATCACTATTGTAAAAATGCAGTTAAAGTACTTTCTAATCTTTTTCTCATATAGTTGATACAAAGTCTGCTTTTTTACGCCCTTTTGAAACGGTTGACAGATGAGAACTGCTGTGGCAAGCTGATGCGCATGCAAAATCATGTTCTAATGAGTAAGGGCAAAGTTTTCGGGATGGGGTGTTTAGTCTTGTTGGGGCTTACCTCGTTATTAGTAGGCTGCTCATCCACTGGCAACAAAGAAGAAACCCTGAATATAGCCATTGTCAACAATGCTGACCTGGTTCGACTTAAGTCGTTATCGTCGGTATTCGAAAAAGAGCACCCCAATATAAAGCTTCGCTGGCTTACCCTGGAAGAAAACATGCTAAGACAGCGTATCACTGTTGATACCGCTGTTAAGTCAGGCCAATTTGACGTGATATCAGTGGGTTCCTATGAAGTCCCCATGTGGTCACGTCAGGGCTGGTTAACGCGAATCAATAATCCCACCCTATTAAAACAGTCTAACGACTATTTCGACAGTATTAAAAAGCTTGTAAGTTACCAGGATCACCTTTACACAGTTCCCTTCTACGGTGAAGGCGTTTTTACCATATATCGAAAAGATCTAATGGAAAAAGCCGGTATTAAAATGCCGGAATACCCAACCTGGACATTTATTGAAAATACTGCCAAGCAATTAAATGATCCTTCCGCAGGTGTATACGGACTCTGCATGAGGGGAAAAGCCGGATGGGGAGAGAATGTATCGCTTTTAACGGCAATGGCAAATTCTTTTGGAGCACGTCTCTTCAATGAAGGGTGGCATCCTGAATTTAATACACCCGAATGGCAAAAAACGCTGACGACTTATGTTCGCTTATTACAACACTATGGACCTCCGGGAAGTAGTGTTAATGGTTTTAGCGAAAATCTGGCACTTTTCAGTGCCGGGAAATGCGCTATGTGGATTGATTCCACAGTTGCAGGCTCCTTTGTAACCAATCCAAAAACATCGGCTGTTTCTCAAAAAACAGCGTTTGCTTTTGCACCCAATGCGGGTTTAGGAAAAAGCGCTAATTGGCTTTTTTCCTGGGGATTAGCTGTTCCTGCCGGTTCGCGTAAAGCGGCAGTGGCGCAGGAATTTATCGCTTGGGCAAGCAGCCCTGAATATACAAAATTAGTAGCTAAAAAATATGGGTGGGCTTCTGTCCCTCCCGGTACCAGCAAATCGTTGTATGCTAACCCGCAATATCAAAAAGAAGTTCCTTTTTCCAAGGCAACATTAATGGCAATTGAGGCGGCAGATCCCATTCACCCCACACTGAAGCCGGTACCCTATACAGGGATTCAATTCGCGACCATTCCCGAATTTCAAGGAATTGGATCACAGTTGGGTCGCCACTTTGCAGCCGCCCTGGTTGGAACTGAATCACCCAAAGCGGCCTTAGCGCTATCTCAAATTAATGCTGAACGTGAAATGACCGATGCAGGTTACATCAAGTGACTTTAAATTCCAATTCAAACTCGACAGAAGCAATGCTTGCCAAGCAAGGGTTCTGGATGCTTACGCCCGCTGTCGTATTCCTGGCTATTTTTTCGATTGTGCCCCTTCTTTTCACGATTATATTCTCGGTACTCAGATATCGGCTTTTAATTCCCGGTGTTCCCAAATTTTGCGGATTACAGAATTTCATCCGTCTTTTTGCGGATAGCCAATTTATAGAATCCGTTGGACATACAGCTGAAATTGTTCTGGTTGTCATTGCAATTACCGTCATCGGTGGATTTCTTCTAGCGTCGCTTTTAAATCACGAAATGCCAGCCAAGCGTTTAATACGAATGATGGTTATTTCTCCATTTTTTATTATTCCAACTGTCGGTGCATTAATCTGGAAAAACTTATTACTGGATCCAGCCAGTGGGGTATTCGCAATTCTGTTTAAGCACTTCGGTCAAACACCTATTGATACGTTTGCCGTTATGCCCATGGCAATGATTATTGTGATTGTATGCTGGCAATGGCTTCCCTTTGCAACACTTATTTTATTGACCTCTTTACAGTCATTGGATATGGAACAGATGGAAGCAGCGAGTTTAGATGGTGCAAAAAGCCTCGATAATCTGCGCTACATTACATTGCCTCACCTCATGAGACCCATGACTATCGTGGTTCTGATGGAACTGCTTTATTTATTGGCCATTTTTGCGGAAATCCTGGTTACTACGGCCGGAGGGCCAGGATCAGCAACAACAAACCTGACTTATTATATTTATTCGAAAGCTTTACTTGAATTTAATGTCGGTACGGCATCCGCTGCAGGCCTTTTGGCCGTTGTACTTGCAAATTTGGTTAGTGCGGTTATGGCAAAAAATATCAAAAGGTCGGTTGGATTATGAACCACGACAAACCGAATTATTATGCAATGACGTTAAGCGCTGTTCTTGCTTTATTAATTGCATTTCCATTAATTTGGATGCTTTTGATGAGCTTTAAAACCGATTTTAATGCGGCGCGAAATCCCCTGGATTTTTCATTGGGAATGTGGACTCTGAAGAGTTACAAGTCCGTTTTTAAAGATCAGGCTTATTTTCTTTATTTATTAAATTCAATCGTTACGGCTTTTGGATCGACCTTGCTTGCATTAGCTCTGGCTCTGCCCGCAGCATGGGCATTGACATTCGCTCCCAGCGCCAAACGAAGCGGTGTTATGATTTGGATTTTATCCACAAAAATGATGCCTGCCATCGGTACTTTAATGCCCATTTTCTTAATTTATAACCAATTAAGATTGTTAGATACACAACTTGGTTTGGTATTGATGGTTGCAGCCGGTAACCTGCCCATTATTATCTGGATGCTTTTTTCATATTTTAAGGATATTCCCTTTGGTATTATTGAAGCCGCTAGAATTGATGGCGCTTCCGTACCCAAGGAAATCTTTTCGTTCCTGCTTCCGATGGCAGCTCCCGGAATCGCGTCAACCGCTTTGTTGAGTATTATTTTAGCTTGGAATGAATCCTTCTGGACCTTGAACTTAAGCGGTGCGAATGCAGCTCCTTTGACGGCCTTTATCGCATCCTTTTCCAGTCCTCAGGGGTTATTTTGGGCCAGACTGTCAGCGGCATCCTGCTTATCGGTCGCTCCCATCCTCATTGTCGGCTGGTTATGCCAAAAGCATCTGGTACGTGGCTTGACATTTGGAGCTGTCAAATAGGCCTCCCGGCAACCGCTCCCGACTAAGATTGTTGTTTTCATTTGATAAACACTGGCTTTATCTCCCATCCTCTTTAATTCGACAGGACTATATTGTATGTACTTATCGAAATATTTGCTTACGGATCGTGTCGCTGTTATCACCGGGGCGGCTCGCGGTATCGGTTTGGCCACTGCGGAAGCTTTGGCTGAGGCAGGTGCTAAGGTCGTATTGGCAGATATGAACGCACAAGAGTTAGAGGTTGCTCAAGCTCATTTGCAATCCAAAAACTTCAAAACTGAAACAATGGTTTTGAATGTAACCGATTCCTCAGCTGTAGCCAAAGCAGCCGACGAGGTTGTCAAAAAATTCGGGCGAGTGGATATTCTGGTGAACAACGCAGGAATTGCACGCAGTCAAACGCCTGCCGAAACCGTTGCTGATGAGCACTGGCTGAATGTACTGGATGTGAATTTAAACGGAACCTTCTGGTGTGCACGTGCCTTTGGTCAGCACATGTTGAAACAAAAATCCGGGGTTATCGTAAACGTCGGCTCTATGAGCGGCTTCATCGTAAATCGTCCGCAAGCGCAAAGCTATTACAATGCCTCCAAAGCAGCGGTTCATCAGCTTACCAAATCGCTGGCCGCGGAATGGGCGGATCGCAATGTTCGCGTAAATGCCGTTGCGCCTACTTACATCAGTACTCCACTCAATGCCTTTGCAAAGCAGGATAAACCCATGTACGATCGTTGGATTGATAGCACCCCCATGGCAAGAATGGGCGAATCCGAAGAAGTTGCTTCCGTGATTCACTTCTTGGCATCGGATGCATCAAGCTTAATGACTGGTAGTATTGTAATAGCCGATGGTGGTTACACTTGCTGGTAGAACATTAAGATCTGAAGGCTTGTAATTTCCACCTTCATTGGAAACGCTCAGTTGTAAGACTCTTAGAACTATTTGGAATAATAAAATGGCAGAAGTTGTTTTAGATCAAATCTCTAAGTCCTATGATAATCAGCATATGATCATTCAAGATGTATCATTGACTGTTCATAACCGAGAGTTTGTTGTGTTGGTCGGTCCGAGTGGCTGCGGAAAATCCACACTGCTTCGTATGATCGCCGGTCTGGAAAGTATCACTGGCGGTTCACTCTCGATTGAAGGGAGAATCGTTAATGCGGTTGCTCCGAAAGATCGGGATATCGCCATGGTATTTCAGAATTACGCGTTATATCCCCATATGAGCGTGTACGACAATATGGCCTTTGGTTTAAAAATGCGCAAAACGCCTAAGGCAGAAATTGATCCCAAAGTCCAGGAAGCTGCACGCATTCTGGATTTAGCACACTTGCTGGAGCGCACACCGAAGCAATTATCCGGGGGGCAGCGTCAACGGGTGGCTTTAGGCCGAGCCATAGTTCGCCATCCGAAAGTGTTTTTGATGGATGAACCTTTATCGAATCTGGATGCTAAATTACGGGTACAGATGCGGACCGAGATTTCCGCTCTGCATAAACGTTTAGAAGCAACGACGATCTACGTTACCCACGATCAGGTGGAAGCCATGACGATGGGCGATCGGGTTGTTATCTTGAACAAAGGTAAAATTCAGCAAGTCGACACACCTCTGAACGTTTACCAGAATCCGAACAACATGTTCGTTGCCGGCTTTATCGGACAAATGAACTTTCTGGCAGGTGTAATTGAGTCCGAGGCCGTACGCCTGAAAGAAGGTACTTTATTGAATCTGCCACACCCCTTACAATTAAAGGCCAATCAACTGAATGGCCGTGAAGTGGTACTGGGTGTACGCCCGGAGCATTGGTTACCCGCCTCCGATAGCTTACAGGGTCAACGGTTTAACGTAACATTGCAGCGGGTAGAAATGCTGGGTAGCGAGCAAATGCTGCACTTCACTTTTGCTGATCAAACTGCCATTGCCCGTTGGACTTCGGACATCCATGTTGAAGAATCTGCTCCGATTTCCATTCAGCTGGATACTTCTAAGGTGCTTCTGTTTGATGCCCTAACGGAAGAGCGAATCATTTAATTTTTAGAATTTGTCTAGTTCTGGAATTCGCATCACCAATTCGCTAGACGACAGATACAATAGCCTCAATTAGCAGACTTAATTTAAATTAAAAATAAACTTATTTTTATTAGAATATTAAGTTATCAACAAAAAATTGATTAGATTAACACTGAATTGTGTTCTTTGTACAATAAGGTTGTGCTTTTGAAATTTTAATGTTTCAATTTCCTTCTTGAATTCTACAGGGTCTTAATCTAGCAGTTGAAGCACTTGTTGAAATTATATAAACAGAGTATACCCCCCTCCATATGGGCGTATGAACGTGAGGTTAGATTGTGGCAGCTTCCAAAACAAAACTATTAAATACGTGTTTGACGAAAGGAAAACAGATTTCTAACTTTGGAACTTTCTTTGCCGTAGGTGCACCCGTGGCAACAGGAGTCCTCAATCCCATCTTGCTGGATTCTGAATACAAAAAACAGCATAAGCCGGAAAAAGAGCGCAAAATGCTGGTTGCTCAAGAACTGGGGAAACAAATTATCAATGTGGTGACTTTGTTGTCTCTTTGGGGCTTGACAATGGTGATCACTCATCATGTCATGAAAAAATATGCGGATCCAAAACTGTTAGCCAGCAAGGTGGGACAGGATGGGAGAGCAGCTTTAACAACTCTGATCACAAATTTTTCCGGACTTATTTCATTGGCGATTCTCAGTCCGTTATTGACACCCACATTAGTTGGATTATTTAAAAAAACAGATAAAGAGGTTAAAAAGACAGGTAAAGAATTAAATAAAGGAGTTGAAAAGACCGATCAGGAATTCAAGGAATTTGAGAAGAGAAATTCCTTAGATATTATGAGCAAGCCAAATCAACCGTATCCTTCACAAACAATAAACAATCCTCAATTTATGGGTCAGCACGTTGCCGTTAAAAACTTGCGATTACCGAACCAACATTTCCCTATTTCTTCTGTTGGTTTTGTATAATAGAATTGCTAAAGAACGTCACTTTAGGGATTTCTAAAGAACCCTATTTATTTAATTTTATTTATCCTCTAAAAGTTTATCTTGAAAAGTGCTTTAACCTTCAATTTCCAAGCTTAGGTTTATGATTGACATCCTCACTCTATTCCGTACATTATGGTTAAAGTTTCTATTATCGATAATAGAGGGCATTAATTCTCTGGAAAGTCTCATTCATTTTCTAAATGAGATGATCAAACTTTACACCATTATTTTGAAAAAGCTTATTAAAAATGATGCAATTATCTTCACCTAATCCGCTTATCAACTCCAAAGTTCAAGGGCGGAAAAAGGTAGCCTTCGGTAACGCACCGTTAAATTTACCTCAAACAAATACACCCTCTTATATGTCTCCTCCCACCAGAGAAGATAGTTTTACTGCTGCCTCGTCACAGGGAATTCAATCGGCATCACCTTCTATGCGGCAATCCGCCAGACCGGTTTATCCGATTTATTCGCCGGAATACGTTAAGGCGATGGCCGGACAGCAAGTACTTTATCCAGTTCAGCCTGTTTTAAGATATATTAAAGCTCAATGGGGAAATCTACTCATTACGAATCGCCAGCTGCTTGATGTAATGAAAGATCCCAAGGTAAAATTACCACCCGGCAGTGCTGGTACTCTTTATATTTCAGAACAAGAAAATCCCAGACATGTCTATCAAGAGCTTCGACATTCTTTAACACCACAAGATTTAAATAAAATTCAAATTAGAACTCTCCCGCCAGCTGGGCCCGCACGGAATAACCTTGATCCCCCAGGCTTACTGTATGTACCACATCCTTATGTTGTACCGGGTGGACGTTTTAAAGAAATGTATGGATGGGATAGTTATTTTATTCAGCTCGGTTTATTGAAAGATAAGCAAGTCGGTACGGCTAAGGATATGACCGATAACCTGCTTTATGAAATCAATAATTATGGCACTATTTTAAACGCCAACCGCAGCTATTACCTTACCCGTTCACAGCCGCCATTCATTACGGAAATGGTATTAAACGTATACAAGCAAACGCATGATAAAGAATGGCTGAAGCAAGCACTGGGTCCGATTGAAAATCATCACAAATATTGGACCAGTGGTGAGCATCTTATTCCGAGTGGACCTGCTGCGGGACTCTCCCGCTATTATTCCTTTGGAGAAGGGCCTGCAAGAGAAGTACTCCAAGGGGAAGTTGAGCATGGTAAAAATGACTATCAACGAATTCAGGAATATTACCGTACTCACAAAGTAACCGATTACGATGTCAATGACTACATGGATCCCAAAACCGGCAAGCTGACACCTGCGTTTTATAAAGGCGATCAAACGATGCGGGAATCCGGTTTCGATCCCTCCAACCGCTTTGGGCCCTTTAACATTGATATTCCAAATTATGCACCGGTCTGTCTGAACAGTCTTTTATACAAAATGGAAAAAGATATGTCCGAGATTTATAAAACTCTGGACATGCCGGATCGGGCGGCCGGAATGGATCAGCTGTCCGCGCAGCGTAAAACGCGTATGAATAATGCCCTTTGGGATGATAAAACAGGGATGTATGAGGACTATAATTTCAAAACCAATCAAAGACGTTTTTATCCTTATGCAACGATGTTCTTCCCGCTTTGGGCAGGTATTGCATCTCCCGAGCAAGCAGCTAAAACCATGAAGAACCTGCCTCGCCTGGAAGCTCCAGGTGGCCTTATGACCAGTGCCTTCCATAGCGGAAACCAATGGGATGCTCCTTTTGCATGGGCACCACTTCAATTAATCGCTGTAAAAGGGCTCTTGAATTATGATATTCCAGGAGCTCACGAGAGTGCGATCCGACTATCCAACAAATTTGTTAATCAGGTCGCAAAAGCGTTTTATGAAAATGGTGGGATTTTTGAAAAATACAATGTACAAACAATGAAGAGTGATGTTTCTAAAGGAATTGACTTTGGATATTCGACGAACGAACTCGGATTTGGCTGGACGAATGGTACCTTCCTGGAATTATTAGATGTGTTGAAAAAAGATGCTAAGACGAAACCGTTATTGCCCTTAACCACATCGCCATTTACATCATCTGTATTCAAAATGCCTCAAATTCAGAATTCTGCAGGTTAATTGAATCTAAAATATAATAGATAAATTAACTGTTAACGCTAATTTAATCATCCTTTCATTCTTAAAAATTTGCCATAGACAGAGAGTCATTCTCTTTGCGTTTTGTGTCTATACTGTGTGACAGCCAGGTAAGATGCTTTAAAATAGAAACAAGTATCCATGCCCTATGGATGAGAATTTGGGAAGCGGCTTCTATTTCATAAGAATCCGTACGAATGAAAGATCAATGACCGATGATTGTAAAAACGGAAGAAGAATTAGCCGCTCTGAAACAGATTGGCAAAATTGTTGCACAAACGGTTCAGCTGATGGGAGCCCATTTAAAACCCGGCATAACGACACAGGAAATCGACGATATCGGACGCGCCTTTTTAACAAAGCATGGGGCTCGTTCCGCTCCTGAACTCGTTTATCAATTCCCGGGTGCGACGTGTATTAGTGTGAACCATGAAATCGCCCACGGTGTTCCCGGATCTCGTATTTTAAAAGAGGGGGATATGGTGAATATCGATGTCTCCGCTGAGCTGGATGGTTTTTTCGGAGATACAGGTCACTCGTTCGTTATCGGTGAGCCGAATCCCGTTCAGAAACATGTGATGGATGTGACTCAGCTATGCCTGAAAAATGCGATTTCGGTCGTCCGTGCGGGTGCTTTTCTGAATGTGATTGGTAAAACCATTCAGGCTACGGCAAAGGAGCATGGCTGTTCTATTATTTTGAACTTGGGCAGTCATGGAGTCGGCAGGAGCTTACACGAGGAACCGGGATTTATTCAGCCCTACGATAATAAAAAAGATAGACGGCTTCTGAAAGACGGTATGGTGATTACCATTGAGCCCTTTATTTCCAGCGGAGCCTGGGAATATGAAGAAGCCGACGATGGCTGGACCTTGTATACGGCACCGGAATTCGTTACCGCCCAGTACGAGCATTCCATGGTGGTTACGAAGACCGGTGCTACGATTTTAACCACTGTTTAGATGAGAAGGTTGAAATTTAGACGAACTGTAAGAGTGCATCATAAATCCCTAAATTACTGATTGATTCCAACTCCAGAGTAATGGCAAGTATTTAACTGAAGTTCTCGATTTAAAATTAATAGTTGAACTTTTAGAGCTCTATAACTTAGAAGCTGTCGTCAAAGATCAAAATTAGGGTTAAAATAGGGTTTGTTTTGTCCAGGTTTAGAGAATGGGATACCCGAGTGATTTAA
>Ga0105239_10002329_pt1 | contig 24241 bp, 21 predicted proteins | sample KBSC44metaG_FD_92761 | JGI IMG/M metagenome (GOLD analysis project Ga0105239, IMG submission 92761) | Corn rhizosphere microbial communities from Kellogg Biological Station, Michigan, USA - KBS C4-4 metaG | ecosystem: Host-associated > Plants > Roots > Rhizosphere > Soil | place: Michigan, USA...
GGCGGTGCTGCGCGCGCTCAACAATCTCGCGTACACGCTGCAGCTCCAAGGCCGCAAGCAGGAATCGATCGCCACCTACGAGCACCTCGTCGACTGGTTCGGCACGCACGAACCGGCCGACAGCCAGGCGCGCCTGTGGGCGGAATACACGTTCGCCAAGAGTCTGCGGGACCTTGGCGAACCCGCACGCGCGCGGGAGATCCTCGAACGCATCCGTCCGGCCGTGTTGCGTGTCGTCGGAGAGCACCATGCCGACCTCGCGGGGCTCGACATCGCGCTCGGCCAATCCCTGATGGACCTCGGAGACGACGCAGGCCACGCGCGCATCGTCGATGCGGTCGGACGCAGCCACGCGGCCGTGCCGCAGAAGAACATGCTGTGGTCGAACGCGGAGTTCGCGCTCGCCGAAGCCGAGCAGCGCGCGGGCAATGCGGATGCCGCCAGGTCGCACTTCGAGGCAGCCAGGACGGCCTACGTCGCGCTCGTCGGCACGGATCATCCCGCCGTTCGCGAGTGCGATCGACGGCTCGCGCAGGCCGCACCCGCCCGCGCCGGCGTCGATTGACGCGGACGCGGCCGGCGGCGATGCTCGCCCCAGTGGACGAAACCCTCACCGAACTCCTCGATGCCGCGGGCAAGGGCGACGACACCGCGCAGGGCCGCGTCTTCACGCTGCTCTACGACGAACTGCGCCGCTGCGCCCATCGTCAGCTCGGCGGCGCGGGAGAAACGCTGTCGACGACCGCCCTCGTCCATGAAACCTACGTGAAGCTCGTTGCGGCCGACTCGCTGCGTCTCGAGAGTCGTCGCCACTTCATGGCGCTCGCCGCACGCGCGATGCGCCAGGTACTGGTCGATCACGCGCGGCGTGCCGGCGCCGACAAGCGCGGTGGCGGCGCCCTGTTCGTGACACTCGACGATCGCGTGCCCGATGCACCGTCGATCGCGTGCGAAGTGCTCGCGCTCGATGGCGCGCTGACGGAACTGGAGCGCATCGACGCGCGCGCCGCACGCGTCGTCCAGCTGCACTTCTTCGGCGGCCTCACATTCGAGGCGATCGCCGAGCTCGAGGGCCTCAACGAGCGCACGGTCAAGCGCGACTGGCAGGCCGCGCGCCACGTGCTCGCCGCGACCATGGGCTAGGCGCGGCGGAGCTGGCCCGGCCGTGAAGCCCCGCGCAGGCTGCCGGCTCGTCACCGGCCGGTTTGCCGCACACCCGCCCGCAATGTCCCGATCGGGCGCGCAACCGCGTACTCCGTCCCAAGCCTTGGGGAGTTGCGCGTCATGTCGATCCGATCCGCCCTGTTCACCGCGTTGTGCATCCTGCTGACAACCCCTCATGCGAAAGCCGACGTCGCCGTCGACACGAGCTTTGCCTACGGCGGCTGGAATCGCCTGTACCAGCCGGGCGGAGGCACCCAGGACGAAAAGGGCGTCGCGTTCGCGCGCACATCGGATGGCGGCTACGTGCTAGCCCTGGAAGTGCCCGGCGGTGGCGCCAACGGAGGCACCGGTAAGCGCATCGGCTTGTACCGTCTCAATCGCAATGGCATCGCCGTGACCAGCGGTTTCGGCTCGTTGGGTTTCGTGCTCAAGGACGCGTGGCTGACGAGCGTCACCGACATGACGATCGACGCGCAGGGTCGCATCGTTGTCGTCGGTTCGACGCCCGGCCAGGGCGGACTCGCCGATTTCGGGGTCGTACGCTTCAACGCCGATGGCAGCGACGACACCAGCTTCGCCGGTGACGGCGGCACGGCGTTCAGCTTCGAACCCGGCAGCACGGGATACAACGAGGCACCCACGTCGGTACTCACCGATCCGGACGGACGCATCGTCGTGGCGGGCAGCCTGGACCTCGGCGGCGTGGACAAGCGCTTCGGCGTCGTGCGCTTGAACACCGACGGCTCGATCGATTCGAGCTTCGGCAACATCAGCGACGGCAGCGGTGGGCATCGCGGCACCGACGCGACCTTCGTGAGCGACCAGGGGGCCTATGCGAGCCGCATCGTGCGCATCGTCGACGGCCACTACCTCATCACGGGTACGTCCGTGTTTTCCTCGACGGACACCGATTTCGCCGCGCGGATCCTCACACCGGACGGATCGCCGTGGGCGAATTTCGCCGGTTCGGCGACATTCCCGATCGACGAACCCGGGCCCGGCAACTCGTTCTACGACACGGTCAACGATGCGGTCGTCGTCGATCCGACGACGGTACTGCTGGTCGGCAGCGCCAGCGGCAAGTTCGCCGCGACGCGGGTCAGGATCGGCACCAGTGGCGGCGGCAGCTACGCCGTACTCAACCAGGATCTGACGTTCGCCGGCAGTTCGATTCCGAGCCGCCCGTATCGCTACGTGGGCAACACCGCGAGTTCGGATTGCCGATCGGCGGCGCTGCGCGGCGATGGTCGCATCGTCCTGGTCGGAGGTACCTCGAGCACGAGCATCAGCCGATTCGACGACGACACGGACGGCCTCGACGCGCCGGCAGGCAATTCGTGGGCGCGTGCAGGCCTGCTCACGCGATTGAACGCCGACGGCAGTCCCGACACCACGTTCGGCATTGGCGGCAGCTATCCCTATCTCTCGCCCGGCGGCAACGGGCAGAGTGTCTACACCTCGTTCGAGCGCGTCCGGTTCGACGGTTTCCAGCCGGTCATCCTCGGCAGCGCGGTCGACAACAGCGTGGCGGTCTCGGATTCGGATGCCGTCATCGTACGACTCGAATCCGACGTGATCTTCGCCGACGGTTTCCAGGCGCATCCCTAGGGCGGCAATCGGACGCATGGCATTACCCCGCGCCTGCCGCTAGCATCCACGCGGCATGACGCCCACTCCAGACCGCACGCGCGCTCGCCACGACCACCCCGCCCTGCTCGAAGCGCGCGGGCTCGCGTTCGCGCGCAACGATGAGCCGATCTTCGGCCCGCTCGACTTCGCCCTGCACCCGGGCGAGGTCGTGCTGATCGAGGGCGACAACGGCAGCGGCAAGACGACCCTGCTGCGCGTGCTGTCCGGCCTGCTCGCACCGACCTCGGGCGAAATCCGACTCAATGACGAGCCGCTGACCCTCGCACGCCTGTCGCCGCAGGTCGCCCTGCTCGCGCACCAAGGTGGGCTGAAGTTCGAACTCGGCGCGATCGAAAACCTGCGCTTCGCCGCCGGCCTGCACGGCGTGCGCAGCGGCATCTCGCCAGCGACCGCACTCGCGGGTGTCGGCCTCGACGGCTACGCCGATGTTCCGGTGCGACAACTCTCCGCGGGCCAGAAGAAGCGCGTCGCGCTCGCGCGCGTGCTGCTCGCGCCGGTCGGCCTGTGGCTGCTCGACGAGCCGTACGCGAACCTCGACCTGGACGGCATCAAGCTCGTCAATCGCCTGCTCGAGAACCACGCGAACCGCGGCGGTGCCGCACTGATCACGTCGCATGGCGCGTATGCGTACACGTCGGGCACGCCGCGCCGCATCCCGCTGCGCCCCGCAAGCTCCGCAATCGACGTTCGAGGCACCGCATGAAGCCGGGCTCGACCACCGCGGCGTGCGCGGCGCTGATCCGACGCGACCTCACCCTCGTCTGGCGCCGACGCGGCGATGCGGTGAACCCGATCCTGTTCGCCCTGATCGTGGTCGCGCTGTTCCCGCTTGCGCTCGGACCCGAGCCGGAACAGCTGCGGCGAATCGCCGCAGGAGTGGTGTTCGTCGCGATCCTGCTCGCCGGCCTGCTCGCGCTCGATACCCTGTTCCGTGGCGACTACGAGGACGGCTCGCTCGAACAACTCGTGCTGTCGCCGCATCCGTTGTCCTTCTGCTCGCATGCAAGATCGTCGTGCACTGGCTCACCACCGCACTGCCGCTGATCCTCGTGGCGCCCCTGCTCGGCGAGCTGCTGCACCTGGCCGAACCTCTGCGCTGGTTGCTGCCGGGCGCGCTGCTGCTGGCGACACCGCTGCTGAGCCTGCTCGGCGCGGTGTGCGTCGCGCTGACCGTCGGCATGCACCGCTCCGGCATGCTGCTCGCCCTGCTCGTGCTGCCGTTGTACGTGCCGGTGCTGATCTTCGGCGCCGGCGCCTGCAACGCGGCGCAGGCCGGCCTGCCGTTCCTCGCGCCCCTGCTCTGGCTGGGTGCCGCGCTCGTGCTCGCACTCGTGCTGGCGCCCCTCGCGTGCGCGGCAGCGCTTAGAATCTCGCTCTCATGAACGCGCTCACGCTCTGGTTCCACAAGACCGGCTCGCCGCCGACGGCCTATCGCCTCGCCGGTCGCCTCATGCCGTGGTGCTACGGCGTCGGCTTCGTGCTCGGCCTCGTCGCGCTGTACGGCGGCCTCGTGCTCGCGCCGCGCGACTACCAGCAGGGCGACGCCTACCGCATCATCTTCGTGCATGTGCCGTGCGCGTGGATGAGCCTGTTCGCATACCTCTTCATGGCCGCGAACGCGTTCATCGCCCTGGTCTGGCGCATCAAGCTCAGCGAAGTGCTGGCGATGGCGGCGGCGCCGATCGGCGCCGCGTTCACCTTCGTGACGCTCGTCACCGGTTCGATCTGGGGCAAGCCGATGTGGGGGACGTGGTGGACCTGGGATGCGCGCCTCACCTCCGAGCTCGTGCTGTTGTTCCTCTATTTCGGCGTAATCGGCCTGCACGCCGCGATCGAGGATCGTCGCCAGGCGGCGCGAGCGGCCGGCTTCCTCGCCCTCATCGGCATCGTCAACCTGCCGATCGTGCATTTCTCGGTGAACTGGTGGAACACCTTGCACCAGGGCGAAACCGTGCGACTGCTGGGCCCCTCGAAGATCGACGCGTCGATGATCTGGCCCCTGCTGACGATGGCGCTCGCGACCCACCTGTGGTTCTTCGGCAGCGTGCTCGCGCGCACGCGCATCGGCCTGCTCGAACTCGACGGCGGCAAGGACTGGGTGCGCGAGATCGCGCTGGCCACCGATGGCGCGGGAGAGCGCGCATGAACGATTTCCTCGCGATGGGCGGTTACGGCGCCTATGTCTGGTCGTCGTATGCGGTGTTCTTCATCGTGCTCGCGCTCGAAGCGCTCGCACCGCGCGCGACCCGCCGCCGCGTCCTCGCCGAGTTGCGCGGCCGGCTCAAGCGCCGCAGCGCACGCAACGAAGGCAGTGGAACTCCATGACCCCGACCCGCAAGCGTCGCCTGATCGTCATATCGCTGATCCTCGCCGCCGTCGGTGTCGCCGCCGGGCTGACCGTGCTGGCCTTGCAGCAGAACATGACCTACCTGTATTCGCCGAGCGAGGTCGCCGCCGGCCATGTTCCGGCGAATGCGCGCTTCCGCCTCGGCGGCGTCGTGCTCGAGCAGTCGATCCGGCGCGCGAGCGATTCGCTCGCGGTCAACTTCATCGTCACCGACCGCTTCAACGAGATGCCGGTCGAATACACCGGCATCCTGCCCGACCTGTTCCGCGAGGGGCAGAGCATCGTCGCGACCGGCGCGATCGCCAACGGCCACTTCGTCGCCAGCGAGATCCTCGCCAAGCACGACGAGAGTTACATGCCGAAGGAGGTCAAGGACGCGATCGACAAGGCGAAGCAGGCGCATGCGGACAAGCCCGGCGGCTGAAACACCCGCCTGCGCCATTCCGCGACACCTCCTCATCCGTTCCGTCGCGCGCTGTCCGCTCAATCGAATCCGTCGCCGAAGATCGTCGCGAACAGGCCGCCGGCATCGCTGATGGAACGGAATGGCGGTGACGGGTTGCCGTAGGCGTCGTAGCCGCCGTACGTGTCCGGCGCGAGACCGATCGCCGGGGAATCGCTCTGCAGATGGAAGTTGCCCGCTGCCGCATCGACGAATTGCGGCGCCAGGTTGATGTTGCCGGTACTGTTCGACGGCGTGGCGCCATCGATCGTGCCGATGACGTTGTAGCGGATGCTCGCATTCGAGTTCGCCAGGAACAGGCCGACGTTCGTATTGTTCCAGATGATGTTGGCGGAGATCCCGCAGCTGCAGCCGGCTGCTCCGGAAAAGCGCAGGCCGCCGGTTCCACCGCCGAGGCTCGTCGTGTTCTGCGTGATCGTGTTGTTGGCGATCGCTGCCGCGCCGGTCGCAAGCAGGTTGCCGGCACCATTGCCGCTGTCGGCGCTGTTGCCGAAGATGAGGCTGTCCTCGACGGCGATGAACTGGCCGGGCCCGGTTGCCATGAAGATGCCGCCCGCCGAGGCCGACGAATGGTTGTCGCGGATGATGAGGTTCGACACCGTGGCCTGCCCGTCGTCTCCCGCGATCGAATTCATGCTGAGGCCGGCACCTGCGCTCGTGCTTTCACCATTGCGTACGGTGAAGTACGCCATGTCGATCGGGCCGGACGCACTGCGCACGTTGAGCACCTGGGTCGCATGCTGGCCGTCGAGGATTGAATCGCGTGCGTCGTGGCTCGAACTGCCGCAGCCGGCATCGTAGCCGCCATAGATGTCGATGTGGCGCGACGACGAGCCGTGGTAGTGGAACGGTCCATTGCCGGTGGCGGCGCCGGTACTGAACACACCGGCGCGCAGCAGGATGAAGTTGTCCTCGCCGTCGTAGGTTCCGCCATCCGAGGCGTCCGTGAGCGCATTCTGCAATTGCGTGGCGTTCGAGACGCAGAATTCATGCGCGCAAGCCGGCGCCGCCGCGGCGGCGACCAGCAATGCCATCGCCGCCGCTGCTCCGAGTCGACAGCCGAAGGGCGTGGGGTGCATTCGTTGGGGCTTGGTTTGCATGTCCGGCTCCGAGGCATGTCCCGCGACGGCGGGATTCCCTCGTACTGAACGACAAACGGTGACCGCCCCGGGTGGTCACCTGGCGGCAGCGGATCGGGCCGACGTCCCCGGTTTACCGATCCGGAGCCGCAGCCTTCAATTGCACGGCCCAATTGGCGACGAAGTCGGATGCGAGGTAGACCTCGGCGGAATACGGTCGAAAGCCTCTCGCCGAGATCTCGAGCGTGAACCGACCGAGACTCGCATGTGCGAAGGCAAAGAAGCCATGTTCGTCTGTCTGCGTGGAATAGACGGTCGTACCCGGCGGATCGGCCCGCAGGCGAACCGTCGCGTGCGGTTGATGGTCGGCATAGGCGACGCCTTCGAAGGCCACCCAGCCGTGGAGTGCCGCACCACCCGATTGCGCGCGACACGGCGCCGAAGCCGCCAGCACCAGCACCAGCACCAGGGGTACCACCAACGAGTACATGTTCTTGGTCATCGTGCTCCCCTGGAGTCGCCGAGCGTACGCTCCCGAGCCGAGGCGGCGCTCGCGACCGGCCCGCAGAACCATGCATGGCGCCGCGCTTCAGTCGAAGCCGTCGCCGAACAGGAATTCCGGATCGAGATCGAGCAGCAGGTCGAGGTTCGTCACCGCATTGGGGTAACCGGACGAGATGTTGAGCGTGGAGAAACGCACGGCATTGTCGCCGTCGGCCAGTTCGGCGAGGGGGATGTCGATCGCGTGGTTGTAGCCGCCGGTCTGGCCTGGCGTGTCGAGCATCGCGACTTCACCCGGCGTGAATGCGCGTTCGTGGATCGCATGCGCGTTCAACTGGTAGCGCAATCGGCCTGTGCCGAGGCGGATGCCGTCGATGTCGTAGCCCTGGTAGTAGCCGTTGAACACGAGGCGCGCGCGCGTCGCATGGGCAAGCGACACGCCCTGGAAAACCAATGGCTCGCTCATCGAGGCGGGACCGTCCGGAATCACGTAGCCGAGGCTGAGTCCCGCATGCACGACCGTGTGGAAGACACCGGCCGGATATTCGTCCACCGTCGTGCGTGATGACGGTACCTCGGCAGCGGGGACTTCGTATTCGCGCGTAGAAGCGATCACCGTGCCGTCGAAGCCGATGTTGTCCCAGTACGTATTCCATGAGCGCAGCGGATCCGAGAGCCCACCGTACGTGATCCCGTATTTCCAGGTCGCATGGTTGTGCGCAAGCAGCGACACGTACGCGCGCGTGAACGGCAGCGGCGTGGCAAAGTCGACGATCCGCCGACTCTCCAGCGGACCGAACGCGACGCCATCGGCGGAAGGTTCCGAGGTGAGCACTTCGAGGCGTTGCTGCGAAAGGCGCACCTGCACGCGGCACAGGTGCCCGCGTTGTCGCGGTATGTCCACCGACGTGTCGTCGAGGGTGGTCATCGCGTAGTCGCGCACGCCGTAGACATCGGCGCCATTGCCCATGAACACGACGACGATGCCGTTGCGCGGATTGGGACCGCGACCGTTGATGTCCCAGCTCGGCGCAGGCGACGGGTCCTCGCTGATCACGATGCTCGAATAGCCGAGCAGGAAGTTCGCGGCGAGATCGGTATCGAACACGATCGTGCCGGTGCGACCGGCGAAGTCGAAAGGCTGGCGGATGCGATACGCGTTGCTGCCGTAGTTCTGCGACCCGACCGCGGTCATCAGATAGTGGCTCGCGATCAGCGGCGACGGATCGCAGACGAGCGTGTCGCGCGTCACCGGCAGCAAGCCAGACACGTCCGCCCGGCACGGCGGCGGCTCCTCGGCGAAGCGGCCGAACTCGCCTTCCCACACCCAGAACGTCACGCCGTCGCCGGTCGACAGCGACGGCGCGTAGCGCGTCGCACTGAAGCGGCGGCGGCTCAGTTCATCGCCGCGTCCACGATCCCACGCCGGCGCCGGGCCGGACTCGAACGTCTCGCAGAACGCAGGCGCGTCGAGGCCGCACGGCCCGGCGAGTCCCGCTGCCGGCAAGCAGGACGCGAAGGCGATGGCACACCATCCGCCTGCGCATCGCACGATGTTTCCACGTTTCGCCGGCCTACGATGCACGGCGTTTTCGGCAGCGTGATACATGGCGCGGGTCCCCGCATGCAGGCACGCCATCGTGGGCGCCGACCCGGAAGCATTCTCAGAACCACGCCACACTTCGGCGCTGCGGCAGCGGATGCACGGCAAGGTCTCAGACGGGCGTTTCCGAACCCGTGACGACACGGTCGCGTCCGTCCGCTTTCGCGCGATACAGCGCTTCGTCCGCGCGGCGCAGCAGTGCGTCCTGCGACTCTCCCGCGACAGGTACCGCGGAAGCGACGCCGATGCTGATGGTCACGTGCGCCGCGACATCCGAGGCACGGTGCGCGATCGCCAGCGCGCGCACCGCATCGCACATGCGTCGCGCGACCACGGCGGCTTCGCTCGCATCGCAGTCGGTGAGCAACACCGCGAACTCTTCCCCGCCGTAGCGCGCGGCGAGATCCGCCTTCGAGCGCAGCACCTTGTTCAGGGCGCCCGCGACGGCGGCGAGTGCGACATCACCGGCGAGATGCCCGTAGGTGTCGTTGTAGGCCTTGAACGCATCGATGTCGCACAGCAGGACGGACAACCGCGTGCGCTCCGCGGCATGCGCGCTCCATGCCTCGCGCAGGCGTTGGTTGAACGCGCCGCGGTTCGCGATGTGGGTGAGGCCGTCGATCGCGGCGATGCGCTGCAGCTCGGCGTTCGCATTGCGCAGCGCCTCGGTGCGCTGCGCGACCTCGCGCTTGAGGTCGCGTTCGCGCTCGTGGAGACGCCATACGCGCAGGCGGTAGATGCCTGAAAGCAGGGCAAGCACCGCCGCAGCGACCAGCGTGCGAAACCACCAGGTCTCGTACCAGCCCGGCACGACGCTGAAGGCGACGCTCGCGCCTTCGGTATTCCACACGCCGTCGTTGTTGCTCGCGATCGCGCGAAACACGTAGTCGCCGGGCGGCAGGTTCGTGTACGACGCCGCACGGGTCGCGCCGGCGTCGATCCAGTCGCGGTCGAAGCCATCGATCCGGTAGCGGTATCTCACCGCGGCCGGCGCCACGAAACTCATCGCGGCGTAGCGCAGTTCGATGCGTTCCATGTCGGGACCGATCGCGCCGACATGGGCTGGATCGACATCCTTGCCGTCGACCAGCACGCGCTCGACCGCGACCAGCGGCGGCATCGTGTTGGTGCGTTCGCGTCCGGGATCGACGAGCGCGACGCCATCGGCCGTGCCGAACCACATGCGTCCGTCGCGCGTGCGCCACGCCGGCGTCTGCGACGCGCCGTTGGCCTGCTGCGACAGCATGCCGTCGCTCTTGCCGTACCAGTGCGGCTCGACCTGCGCGACGTCGCCGCGGTCGAGCGCGTCGATGTCCGCGCGCGCGATCCGCGCGATGCCGCGATTGGAACTGACCCAGAAGTGCCCGGCTTCGTCGTCCAGGATCGCGAACACCGCGTCGCCATAGAAACCCGCGCGCTGCGTGAACGCCTGCACCGCGTGCCCGCGCACGCGCATGAGGCCGACGCTGGTGCCGAGCCAGAGGTCGCCATCGGCGTCGCGACGGAACGCGAACACGCTGGTGCCCGGCAAGCCGTCGGTGCCGCACGAATCGACGACGCCTTCGTGCAGGCAGCGCAGGCCGTTGCGCTCTCCGATCCACAGCCTTCGGTCCGCATCCTCGTACAACGCGCGCACGTCGCCGCCGCGTGTGCCTTCGACCACGCTGACCGCGTAGCGGCCGCCTTCATGCGTAGCGATCCGCGCGACGCCCTGCAGCGTCGCCACCCACATGCCGCCATCGTGACCGGGCGCGAACGCGAACACGATCGTCCCCGGCAGGCCATCGGCGAGACCGAAGTTGCGCACCTTGCCATCGGCGGCGACGCGGCTCACGCCTTCGGTCGAGCCGACCCAGAGATTGCCGTCCGCATCGGCTTCGATCGCGCGCACGAGCTGGCTCGGCAATTGCGCATTGATCGCCTTCGCCGGCACGAGCACCTGGTCCTCGTAGCGTGCGAGGCCCGAGCCGTCGGTGCCGACCCAGAGCGCGCCGGTGCGATCCTGCGCCACCGCGCGCACCGCATTCGACTCCATCGCACCGGTCACGCTGACGAGCTTGGAATCGCTGAAGCGATGGATGCCGCTCGAGGTCGTCCCCATCCAGAGGCTGCCTTCGCGGTCCTCGAACATCGAACGCACGGTCTCGCCGACCATGCCCTGGAGCGTGTTGTCGCAGTCGAAGCGGGTGGCGGTCAGGCGGCAAATGCCCACGCTGCCCAAGGGAGCAAGCCAGAGGTTGCCGTCGCGGTCGCCGAACAGCGAGTAGATGCGTTTCGCATCGAGCGCCGCCAGGCGCGGGTCGCGCTCGAACCGGCCGTCGCGGAAACGCGCGGGTCCGGCCTGGGTGCCGACCCACACGGTCCCCGCATGGTCGACCGCGAGGCTGTAGACGGCGTTCGTCGGCAACCCGCGCGACGTGTCGAGGATATCGACGCGTCCGCCGGACCAGTGCACGACACCGACGCCATCGACCGCGACCCAGACGCCGCCCGCGGCATCGGCGACGATCGCACGATAGAACGCGCGCGGCGGAAAGCCGGCGTCCTCGCCGAGCAGGTGCGCACCGTTCGCGCCCATGCGCACGACGCCGGCATTGGTGGTGAGCCAGAGCGCACCGCCCGCGACCTGCACGATGCCGAACACGCTGTCGATCGAAGCAGGCAACACGACCCGTTCGAGTTCGTGCGCGCGACGCCGATAGAGCCCGCCGTTCAAGGTGCCGACCCAGAGCGTGCCGTCGCGATCGGCAGCGACCGCGGTGATGGCCGAGCTCTTCAGCGCCGGCGCGGCGCGCTGGTCGATGGCGTCGAATTCCGCGCCGCTGTAGTGCATCAGCCCGCCATAGGTCGCGAGCCAGATGGAACCGTCCATGCGTTGCGCGATCGACAGCACCGTGCCCTGCGGCAACTGGCCCTCGTACCAGACATGAGTGAGCTGCCCGATCGCGCGATCCGGGTCGAGCGCGCGCGCCGGCGTGCCCGCGAGCAGGCCGCACACCATCAACACGAGCGAACAGAAACCCCCGATGCCACGATTCACGCGCAATCCGACCCGTTCCGTCCAGCGACGCGGTTCACATCCAAACATCGTGCCATGGACCGGGAAAAACGCCGCGCGACGGGTCCGGACAGTCGATACCGTAAACTATGTCACACTCCCGAGCAGGCTGAATGAACACGCGCGTTCGAACGGGCGAGCCAAGGTCAGTCGGCGGACCCTTCGAACTGCCCGATCAATTCCTTCGCGCGCGCCTCCGTCATGTCGGCTTCGCACACGACGGTGTAGGTGGACTTCCACATGCGGACCCCACCGCCGGACTCGCCGACGGATGCGCATCTCGCATCGCGCCACTTGACCCATTCGCGTTGCGCCGCGATCAGTGCGCGCTTCGGATGGTTGTCGGACTCGTCGGGCGGCAACCCGTCCACGATGCGCCGGTACACGGCGTTGAGTTCCTTGTCGGCGAGTACGAGGCGCTCCTTCGCCTTCAACCCGGTATTCATCGCGCTCCCGTCCGGCCAGCATTCGGCCCGATCGGTACATTCCGGGCCAGCGTGCGCGACGAGGGGAGCGAGCACGAGGAGACCAAGAAGTCCCGCCGCCAGCCTTGACGGGCGTTCGATCCGGACGGTGCATTTCATGGCGACGCCTCGCGTTGCAACCTGCGGTCGATTGTTCCATGGATAGCCCGGACCCGGGCGCCGGACCCGGCCGGATGAATCACCCTTTACCCCGCGCATGGTCCGGCCGCCGACGGTACGGAGGCGACGTGTTCCGCCGATGCCGGAAATGCCAGCCTGCTCGAAACTGCGCTCAGCAACACCACGCTCGGCTTCGGCGCGGGCAGTGTGGCTGCGCTCCGCGTCGCCGACGATTTCGTCGTGCCCGCCGGTCCCGGCTGGAACGCGACCAATGCCTACGTCTTCAGCTACCAGACCGGCTCCACCACCACATCGACGTTCACCGCGACGAATTTCCGCATCTGGAACGGCTCGCCCGCCGACCCTGGATCGACCATCATCTGCGGCGACGGCGCCACCAATGCGATGACCGCGACGGAGTTCAGTGGCATCTACCGTATGGCGACCACGACGATCGGCTGCACGCGCCCGCTGATGGTGGAAACGATTTCGCTCGCAGGTTGCCCGACCCTCGCACCCGGAACGTATTGGCTCGACTGGCAGCTGACCGGCTCGCTCGCGAGCGGTCCGTGGGCGCCACCGATCGCCGCCCTCGGCCAGGTATCCAGCGGTGACGGCCTGCAGCAGCAAGCGGGTGTCTGGGGGCCCGCCATCGATGCCGGCGCCACCAGCGCCCAGGGTTTCCCGTTCCTCATCGCCGGTACGTCCGCGAGTTCGCTCGCGGTGAACACCGCTTCGGCCACCGCCACCGACCAATGCGCGACCGCACCGGTACAGAACAACGGCGTCGTCGAACCGGGCGAGCACGTGATGATCAGCGTGCCGGTCGATGCCGTCGGCGGCAACTTCACCGGCGTCACCGCCGCGCTTGGGCTGCCCGCGCCGACCGGCGTGACCTATATCACGTCGAACGCGACTCTCGGCGACATCTCGGCCGGCAATTCGGCGACGGCGAACTTCGAAGTCGCCGTCGACGGCACCGCCGCCTGCCTCACCGCGTTCGACCTGCCGATCGCGGTGAGCTCGAACGAAGGCAATGCAGCGGGCACGTTGAACGTCCCGGTCGGCGATGTCAGCCACTGCAGCGTCTGCGTCGACGCAGCGGACCTGATCTTCCGCGATGGCTTTGAGCAGATCGTCGTGCACTGAGCGTTTCCTGCAACACGATCGAGCAACGGCCGGGCCTGCTGCCCGGCCGTTGCTTTTTCGGGCGACACCTCTTGTTGGTCGTGCGGCGATGCCGCCTGCAGGTCGAGGATCCGGATCTCGACGGAACCCCGCGCAGAATGGAAGGTGCGCTCCGAGGCGGACGGCGGGACTCGCCCTACAACGGATCGACGGGCGCAGGCACCGGGAAGCGCCGCTTCGCTTCGAGCTGCCAGAAGATCCACGACGACACCGCGGTGATCAGGCCGACGCAGACGAAGGTCGCGTGGAACGCGGGCAGCGTCGCAGCGCCGCGCTCGGAACCGAACAGGCCGGTGAAGGCCGCGAGCAGGCCGCTCGCGGTCGCGACGCCGAGGCTCATCGACAGCATCATGACCATCGACAGCAGGCTGTTGCCGCCGCTCGCGAGCTCGCCGTCGAGATCGCGCAGGGTGACCGTGTTCATCGCGGTGAACTGCAGCGAGTTGACCGTGCCGAACGCGGCGAGCTGCGCGATGCGCAGCCACGCCGGCTGCTGCGGTCCGATCAGCGCGAAGCTCGCCATCGCGGCGCCGACCAGCAGCGTGTTGACGAGCAGCACGCGGCGGTAGCCGAAGCGCTTCACGATCGGCACGATCATCCGCTTCGACGCCATGCCGGCGAGCGCGACCGGGATCATCATCATGCCGGCCTGCATCGGCGTGTGGCCGAGGCCGACCTGCAGCAGCAACGGGATCAGGAACGGCATGCTGCCGCTGCCGAGGCGCGCGAACAGGTTGCCGAGCACGCCGACGCGGTAGCTGTGCACCGAGAACAGCGCGAGCGGGAACAGCGGCTTGTCCACGCGCGTCGCGTGCAGCCAGTACGCGACGAAACTCGCGAGGCCGAAGATCAGCAACATGAGCATGCCGGCGCGTGCGCTGCCGAGTTCGGTCAGGCCGTCGAGCGACAGCGAGATCGCGACCATGCTGAACGACAGCAGCAGGTAGCCGCCGGCATCGAAGCGCGCCACGTCGCCGCGCGCATCCGGCATGTAGCGCAGGGTCGCGAGCGCCGCGATGATGCCGACGGGCAGGTTGATCAGGAAGATCCAGTGCCACGAGATCGCCTCGACCAGCCAACCGCCGAGGGTCGGGCCGATCAGCGGGCCGATCATGCCCGGGACCGTGACGAAGCTCATCGCGGCGAGGAATTCCTTGCGCGGCACCGAACGCAGCACCGCGAGGCGCCCGACCGGCAGCAGCATCGCGCCACCGACGCCCTGCAGCACGCGCGCTCCGGCCAGTTGCATGAGGCTGTGCGCACTCGCGCACAGCAGCGAGCCGAGCGTGAACAGCACGATCGCGACGAAGAACACCCGCCGCGTGCCGAAACGATCGGCGAGCCACCCCGAAGCCGGGATCAGCATCGCCATCGTCAGCGAATAGGCGATCACCACCGACTGCATGCGCAGCGGACTCTCGCCAAGCCCCGCCGCCATCGCCGGCAGCGCGGTGTTGACGATGGTCGAGTCGAGCATCTGCATGAACACGCCGAGCGCGACGAGCCACAAGAGGGCGCGCGATGGCGGGGCGTTGGCCGCGGCGGCATTCATCCGCGTGCAGTTTACGCGAGCAGCGATGTCCGCAAGAGTCCGGTCCGGCGGCAGGGACTCAAGTCCTGAACACGAGGCACAAAGCCTGTGGGAGGGACTTCAGTCCCGATGCTCCACTCGATTTCCGGGAAAGCATCAGGGCTGAAGCCCCTCCCACGACAATTCATCCTGCACTGTCGCACGCGTTGCCCGGTGCGGACCCGCCCGCACCGGGCCTGGCCTCATCCGTCGTAGCCGTAGCGGAAGATCACGTCGCTGGCGCGGTAGTCGAGCCGGAACGTGCCCTGGTACTCGTCGTGGTAGCTGCCGACGCGGATCGTGAACGTGCCCGTGTACGGTGCGGTGAATTCGAGATGCGACTGAAGGCCGCAACTGTCGTCGTTGAAGGCGAGCGTGCCGCCATCCTCGATCGCCACGGTCGTGTCGAAGGTGGCGCCACCGCCGTTGTCGCCGCACAGCGAGAACTCGTAGCTCCGCGTCGCCTCGCCGACGAAGGTGAAGGTCCAGTCGCCCGCCGGACCGATGTAGCCGGGCGCGGTGGTCTGCCATGCGGGCAGCGGCACCAGCGACGGCGCCACGTTGTCGACGTGCACCTTCACCGGTTCGTCCGCCCACGCGCTGTTGCTGCCGTTGTCCGCGTCGGCGTCGTCGCGCAGGTAGGCGGCGAACCAGTAGTCGCCGGTCGGCGTCGTCGACGGGATCGGCAGCGACGGCAGACCGTTGTACCAGGTCGTGTACACCGGAACGGTCGCATAGGTGGCGCTGCCGATGAAGGAATAGGCGCCCCAGCTCATGCGCTGCTGGGCGAGGTAGAACTCGACGCTCGGCGCAACGACGTCGTCGGTCCCGAGATTCTCGATCTTGAACGAGCCGGTGATCGACGCCGACAGGTTGTCGCCATGACGCACCCACACGCTCCACGGCTGCGTCGCGGTATAGCTCGCATGCATCGAGCCGCTGTTGTCGCCGGTCGTGTAGAGGCTCAGCAGCGCATCATGGATCGCCGGACCGCCGAATGCGTTGCGCACGGCATTGGTGTCGTCGGTGAACAGCAACGGCAGGCGGTATTCCTTCGGCGAATAGTTCATCACCGAGTCCCACCAGACGTCCTGCGTTTCCCACGGGTGCGCCAGGCCCCAGACATGGCCGAGCTCGTGCGTCATCGTCTGGCGGAAGCCCCAGCAGGAATCGGCGCCATTGGTCGCGGCGCGTTCGTCGAGCGTCCAGCAATAGGCGGGGTTCAGCGCGAGGTCGGCCTCGATGATCGGTCCGCTTCCGAACCAGCGCGAGTAGGTGATGCCGAGCGTGGTCGCTCCCCACGGCTCGCCGAACTGCGCAGTCATGGTCGCATCGTTCGGCCAACCGGCGAGGTCGAAGCGATCGTTGCCCCAGGCCCAGGTGCCGGTCGGTGTCGTGTACACGTGGAACACCTCGCCGCCGTAACGGTTCCAGCGCGACATCTGGTACTCGTCCTCTGGCGACCACGGCGTGAAGCTGTCGGGGAAGTTGTTGATGACCGCCGGCGGCGTGATGCGATGGTCGTAGTGGTAGTCGACGCCCACGCCGCCGTGTGGTTGCGGCGTGCCCTCTTCGGCAACCGTGACACTCGTGGCGTGGTCCGGCACCGGCCCGTCTTCGGCGGAAGCGACGCCGGGTGCGCGCGTGCTGCCCGCGTCCAGCGGTGGCGTCAGCGCGATCGGCAGGTAACTCTTCGCCGGATACGTTCCCGGCGGCACCGCGCTGCGAGCCGGCGCGCGCGGCGGCGCAGCGCCGCGCACGGCGAGGAGCGCGTGCACGCGATCGAGCAGACCGGCGCGATCGCCGCGCTCGTGCTGGAGTCCGAGCGACATCGCCGAGCCATCCGCATCGAAGCGAAAGACGCCCTGCGCTCCACCGACGAACGGCGGGAACAATTCGCCGCGGCCGGGCCGCACGAACAGCAGGTAGCGCGCGCCGAGATCGAACTGCGGCGTATCGGTGATCGCCTGCGTCTCGCCCGCGAGCGTGCCGCCGCCCTGGGTCAGCACGAACTCGCTGCCGGGCAAGCCGAGCAGCACGTCGACGGCGCGGAAGCGATAGTCCGTGACGATCAGGTTGCCGCGCGCATTGCGCCGCGGCTGTTGCGCGACGAGATCGGCGACGACGACCCATTCCGACTCGGCCACCATGTCTTCGAGCGACGCCTTGAGCATGAGGTCCTGTGCGTGCAGTCGGCTGCCTGCGCCGAGCACGACGATCAGCAGCGCCAGCGCGAGACGCACCAGCCAGCCCCGCTGCGCGCGCTGCCAACGGGCGCGCCCGCTTCGATTCAACGTTTCCATGTCAGCTCCCTTGAGTACACCTGCGAATGAACCGCCTCCCGCCCGGTCGAGCACGGGCGCGTCGGCACCAATGCGTGAATACGGGACTTGCGGGCGGCGATTACAGGCGCCGCGGGGCGAGCGGCGGGCGCAGGGCTTGATCGCGGCGGGAAGTCTCGCCATGCTGCGCGGTCGACCGCGGACCATCGTCCGCCGCCTATCGGAACCGCCGCACGCATGAGCAGTCGCTACAACGCCGCCGACATCGAAGTCCTCTCCGGCCTGGACCCGGTCAAGCGCCGGCCCGGCATGTACACGGACACGTCGCGGCCGAACCACCTCGCGCAGGAAGTCATCGACAACTCGGTCGACGAGGCCCTCGCCGGCCACGCGAAGGCGATCGACGTCGTCATGCACGCCGACGGTTCGGTCGAGGTCACCGACGACGGTCGCGGCATGCCGGTCGACATCCATCCGGAGGAAGGCATTCCCGGCGTCGAGCTGATCCTCACGCGCCTGCATGCGGGCGGCAAGTTCTCCAATCGCAACTACCAGTTCTCCGGCGGCCTGCACGGCGTCGGCGTGTCGGTCGTCAATGCGCTGTCCCAACGCGTCGAGGTGACGATCCGCCGCGACGGCCAGGTCTACCGGATGAACTTCAAGGACGGCGAACGCGCGAGCAACCTCAGCGTGACCGGCACGGTGCCGAAGAAGCAGACCGGTACTACCGTGCGCTTCTGGCCCGACCCGAAGTATTTCGATTCGCCGAAGATCTCGCTCGCGCGCCTGAAGCACGTGCTGCGCGCGAAGGCGGTGCTGTGCGCGGGCCTCACCGTGCGCCTCACCGACGAAGCGAGCGGCGAGCAGGTCGAGTGGTATTACGAAGACGGCCTGCGCGACTACCTGCGCTCGATGCTCGGCGCGGTCGATTACCTGCCGGCCGAGCTCTACGTCAACCATGTGCAGCGCGACAACGGCGCGGTCGAGTTCGCGGTCGCGTGGCTGCCCGAAGGCGACCTCACCCAGGAAAGCTACGTCAACCTGATCCCGACGGCGCAGGGCGGTACCCATGCGAACGGCCTGCGCTCGGGCCTCACCAATGCATTGCGCGAGTTCTGCGAATTCAGGAACCTGCTCCCGCGTGGCATCAAGCTCGCCCCCGAAGATGTGTGGGATCGGCTGTGCTTCGTGCTGTCGCTGAAGATGAGCGACCCGCAGTTCTCCGGCCAGACCAAGGAGCGCCTGTCTTCGCGCGACGCCGCCGGGTTCGTCGAGAACGCGGTGCACGACGGCTTCTCCCTCTACCTCAACCAGCACGTCGACATCGGCGAAAAGATCGCGCAGCTCGCGATCGAGCGCGCAACGCTGCGCCTGAAGGCCGAGAAACAGATCGTGCGCAAGAAGATCACCCAGGGTCCCGCCCTGCCCGGCAAGCTCGCCGACTGTGCGTCGAGCGACCTCTCGCGCACCGAGCTGTTCCTCGTCGAGGGTGATTCCGCCGGCGGTTCCGCGCGCCAGGCGCGCGACAAGGACTTCCAGGCGATCCTGCCGTTGCGCGGCAAGATCCTCAACACCTGGGAAGTCGAATCCGGCCAGGTGCTGTCGTCGCAGGAAGTCCACGACCTCGCGGTCGCGATCGGCTGCGATCCGGGCAAGGACGACATCTCGGGCCTGCGCTACGGCAAGGTCATCATCCTCGCCGACGCCGACTCCGACGGCCTGCATATCGCGACCCTGCTGTGCGCGCTGTTCCTCAGGCATTTCCCGCGGCTCGTGCGCGAAGGCCACGTGTTCGTCGCGATGCCGCCGCTGTTCCGCGTCGACGTCGGCAAGCAGGTGTTCTACTGCCTCGACGAATCCGAGCGCGACGCGATGCTCGAGAAGATCGAGCGCGAGAAGATCCGCGGCGCGGTCAGCACCACGCGCTTCAAGGGCCTCGGCGAGATGAATCCGTCGCAGTTGCGCGAATCGACCATCCACCCCGACACGCGGCGGCTCGTGCAGCTCACGATCGAGACCGACGACGGCACCTCGAAGGTCATGGACATGCTGTTGTCGAAGAAGCGCGCCGGCGACCGCAAGGAGTGGCTGGAGACAAAGGGCGACCTCGCTTCACTGGAAGTCTGACCTGCTCGGGCAACCATCAGGATGGCCCTCGCGCACGCCGCGCGACGAAATCATTCGCCGAAATAGCCTTCCGTGAAGCTGTCGGCGAAGATCAGGTCGGATACGCCCTCGATCGCACCGATCGTGCAATGCGTGTTGATCGGACGCGCATTGCCGAGCTGATCGATCTGTTCGACCAGGCCCAGGCCATGCGCGCAGCGATCGGCCGGGACCGCACCGCGGACGGGACTGTACTTGCCCGGCGCTGCATACGGCATTTCCGAACCGCCGAGCAGGCTGACCTGCGACAGCTGCGCGTCGACGCCGATCTGGTTGCCTTCGAGGTCGCCGGTCATCAGGCACGAGCCATCGCCGGCGTCGCCGATGAGGTTGTAGCCGGCCGAGATCGCCCCTTCGTGGATTGCACTGCAATCGGGAGCGTCCCAGTCCGCGCCGTCGTCGTTGCCGTCGACGAGCAGCCCGGTGATGATTTCATTTCCGTCGAGCAGCATGCCGCCCGCCTGGCGTTCTGCGCGATTGCCGGTGATCGTCAGATACGACAACTCCAGGCGCGTCGTCAGCGAGGCCGCGAAGCCACCGCCGTAGAGCGCCGTGTTGTCGGCGATCAGGCTGTCGCTGACCGTGAGGTTGGTGGTCTGGCCGACCTGCATCCCGCCGCCGTCCTTGACCGCGTGGTTGCGGGTGAATGCGCTGCGCGTGATGCGCGCCGGGCCCGATCCTGACCCCTGCAGGGTTGCGAGGCCACCGCCGTAGTGTCCCCCGTTGTTGCGGTCGAACCAGACGCGGTCGATCGTCAGCGAGCGCGGGAATTCGAAGCGCGCGCCGCCGCCGTCCCAGACGCTGCTTTCGTCGCCGGGGTGGGTCGTGTCGCCGCCCTCGATGCGCATGCCGAACAGGCCGATCGAAGCGACGGTATTGCTCGGCCCTTCATGGTCGAACACGCGATCGAGGCCATGACCGCGGATGATCGTCTTGTCCGGACCCTGCCCGATCAGGATGCGGCCTTCGCCCTCGAGCGCGCGGATGTCGAGGTCACCGGTGACGCCGAGGTCCTCGTCGTCCCCCGGAATGTTCACGTCGAATACGCCGGCAGGCAGGGTGATCAGCACGGGCGTGTCCTGCGTCGCCGCTTCCATCAATGCCGCGCGCAGCGTGCAGCCGCCGAGCGCGCTCTGGCAGATGCCGTTGCCGGGGTTCGCGTCGACCGCGTCGGCGGTCGAATCGACCGCGAACGTCGTGCGCCCCTCGAATGCGCCGCGATCGCACTGCAGGCGCTGCACGCCGCGCTGGTCGATCGACGGACAATGGCCGAGGCTGCCGTCGTTCGGCACCGGCGCCCCCGAGTTCGTCGCCGGGCTGCCGGGCAACAGCACGTGCGCCGGCAACGACCCGCCGGCATCGGCAAGCGTGCCGAGCAGCGGATCGCCGGTGATGTCGCTCGCGCGCGGTGTCGCCACCGTGCAGTCCCTGCGCTCGTACAGGTTGTAGCCGTTGCTGAGCACCGTCGCCGACGGCGTGCAATGCAGGTCCTGGCCGCTGTTCGGCGCACGCGCCGCGTTGTCGGAGAAGATCGAGTTGTCGTAGGTGATCGTGCCGTCGAGGGCGTTGACGCCGCCGTATTGCTGCGCGGTGTTGTAGGCGACCGTGACATTCTTCATCGTGACGTCGCCGGTCGTCCACAACGCACCCTCGCCGCTGGCGACGTTCTCGCTGATCGTCGTGTTGGTCAGCGACAGCAGCGCCGTGTTGCCGAGATGACGGATCGCCGAGGCCTCGCCGTCGAAAGAGCGGTTGCGCGTGAATGCGCTCTGCGTGATGGTGACGTCGCCGGCCGTCGCCGACAGCACCAGCGCACCGCCGCGCGACGCCGTATTGTCGGTGAAGTGCACCTTGGAGATCAGCGTCGCATGCGCGCATGCGCGCAGTGCGCCACCGCCGACCGGGTCGTCGCCGGTGTCGCCGTCGCGCAAGGTCAGGTTGACCAGCAGCACGTTCATGTCGGAACGGCACGCGAGGTCGAAGATCCGGTCCAGTCCGCCGCCTTCGATGACCGTCTTGCGCGTCGTGGTACCAGCGATCGCGATCGAGCCGGTCGAGTCAAGGTCGAAATCGCCGGTCGCGTTGTCGTTCTCGATGCGCCCGGCGCGGGTGATCTCGTAGTGATTGGGGTTCGTATTGCCGCCAAGCGTGATGAGATCCGACGCCGTACCTGCCGGGCAGCCTCCGAACGCCGCGTTCGTGTTCGCCGCCTGGATCGCCTCGCGCAAGGAGCACTTCGTGGTGTCCTCGCCGAACTGGTCCTGGGTGGTCGTGACCGCGATCGTGGTCGCTCCCGCCGATGCACTGGCCAGCAGCGGGATGAAGACGGTGCGGAGCAGCAGTTTCATGGCCAATCCCGTGGGTCGCTCGCCTGTTCCACGCGATCCGGCGTCGCCGGGGGCCACCGAAGAGGCTATTGAACGAATGCCCCGGCGCTGCACGCCGCCGACGTTCGTCAGGGCGAGACGGCGATGCGCGGCAACACCTCCTCATAGGCCTTCAGCAGCCGCGGCTCCTGGATGTTCACGTCGGCGAGGTATACCTGCATCGCGCGCGCGAGCGCGGTGGTGTCGTCGGCGACGAACGTGTTCGGACTGAACATGGCCTGCGCGAAATTGTTCTCGTACAACTGGAACGTCTGCTGCTGCGTGTAGACGCGCGAGATCGCGTACGCGAGCTTGGGTTCCACATACGACAGCGCCTGCGTCGCGAGCGCGAGATCCCATGCGGTGTGCTCGAACACGACCGGCTGGACCCCCCGAAAGTCCGTCGCCTGCTGGAAGCGATCCATCGTCTTCGGCCCGTCCGCGGCGAGGAACGCCTCGATGGCCGGCGCCAGGCGATCGTGGTAGGCGCGTACCTCGCCCACCGCCTTCTGGTTGACGCGGACTTCTTCCACGAAATTGCGCAGCGCGGTCGCGGCCAGTTGCTGGTGTTCGCGCCCTTCGCGCCACTGGTCAGCGAGCAGTGCGAGGAACACGCCCGCGCTGATCAGCGCGAGTTCGGCCAGCCAGCCGAGGATCGAGCGGCCGAACAGGTGGGCATCGAGTCGCATTGCGCAAGGCCTCCACCGGCCGACGGGTCGTCAATTGCGCAATTGTATCGGCAGCCCGACGCCCGTTGGGCCCCAAGCCTTGACTCACGGCGTACCGCAACACCGAGCGGGGCAGCGATCGGGCGCGCCAGGTTGACCGTTTTCCATCGCCGAAGCGATCATGCAGTGCGGGCGCCATCGCCGCGCTCTTTCCTGCCCCGGGGGTCTCGATGAAACAGCTGTGGATTGTGCTGCTGACAATTGCGATTTCGGCCTGCTCATCCGGGGCCGATCAGGAGGCTGCGAAGAAGGAAGCCCTCGATCACGCCGACCAGGTCGCGCAGGAGGCCGAGGCGCAACTGCAGAAGGACGAGGCTGAGCTGAAGAAGAACATGCGCGTGATGCTCACGGCACTCAACAAGTCGTGCGACCGCGTCAAGGAATTCGAGCAGGTCTCCGATACCCTCATCAAGATCACATGCAGCTACAACGGCGACACCTTGCACTACGTGGTCGACAAGTCGACCAATACCGTCGAAGAACGATAGCCGGCAGGCTGCCGCGAAAAATCCGCGCGCCGCAAATCCGGCGCGCGGATCGAAGTCTCAGAGAATGCAGCTTCCGTGCGGGATCGACTTCTGGCTGAAGGCGAACGCGCTGATCGAAGCCGACGAATGTCCCGGACAGGTCACCGAGGCCGATGCCGACGCGGTGCAGGCATTGTTCGGATTCGGCGCCGAGGCCGATGCGGACGCCGCCGTGAATGCATAGTTGGTCGAGCTCTGGCTGCTCGTCGTCGTGCCGTCGCCGCGCTCCGTGCTTGCGGAAGCCCTGTTGGTGGTGTTCGTGTAAGGACTGAAGTCGCTCGTCATCACCGCGTAGCCGCTGGCGGTCTGGCCGCCCGAGGACGTCGCGGTCGCGTACAACTGTGGCTGTCCGGTCCCGCCTGCGCCGTTGCAGTCGCCGGTGACGGAGTTCTTCGGTTCGACCACGCTGAGCTCGGCGATCGCCGAGTCGATCACGCGCAGGGAAGCCTTCTCCGAGTCGCCGAGGCGTGCCTTGATGTCGCGCAGCTTGTCGAGCAGGGCCTGCTGCCCCGCCTTGTTCACCGCAACGTAGGATTCCGAGTTCGCGGTCTTGTGCGCATAAAGGCCGTTGCTCACCTGGGAAAGACCTTCATCCTGCGTCAACACCTCGTCGAGACTGCGCGCGTTCGCGCCGCTGGCGCCCAGGAGGCCCGCCGCGATGGCGAGGCCGAGTGCCGCAACTGACATGTTCATGGTCGTGTTCCTCGGTTGCCGGGGCATTCCGGCCCGCCAAGCTATCTCCACCGCAGACGCGCGCACTGTGATGACCGTCAAGGAACATCCATGAATACACATTAATAAAATGTACACAATAACTCGGCGTGGCCATGACATCATTGCGCTCGCTGAACGGCGGACGACGCGCGGCGATCCGCGCTTCGCCGTGCCCACGCTTCCGGCGGATCCGGACAAGGTGCACCGTCGAGCGCGCGAGTTTCCATCGCGCGCCCGCAGTGCCGTTCGAC